>JACCDN010182922.1_pt1 | contig 11434 bp, 9 predicted proteins | sample 7441691 | NCBI WGS metagenome assembly JACCDN01 (sample SAMN15323439, study PRJNA562643) | freshwater metagenome | isolation source: river surface water | place: USA:Blue River Watershed | collected 2017-08-16
TAGAAATACTAAGAGCAGGGTAAATCAAATCTGTTAATGGTTTTGCATCTTTTATGACCACATAGAATTTAAAGTCTTGATCTTCGAACTTGCTAATCTTACCAAGGTTGTAGCTAGGTAAGTATTGTTTTACAACACTTTTAACAGCAGAAAATATCGTACTAAGTTTATATTCACCTTCAATCCCACAATTAATAATATCTGAATTCAAACTTAAACTTTTACCAGTTCCATCAAATTTAGAATCGACTACAATGTTGTGGAAAGTATAACTCGCATTATCTTTTCTTTCTATAGTGGTTTCTCTGAAAGTAATATTCCCAATAACATTATCTAAGCTTCTCCCAATAAAATTTACATTTAGTTTGCTTTTAATATTCAAACTATCCTTAGTTACGTTTAAAGCATGTAAATCTAAATGTTGAATATCTGCATCAAAATCAAAAATTGGATTATTGAAATCATTAAAGTCTACGTTCCCGTTAAAATCTAAATCAATATGTTCATCATCTATAGTAACATCTCCTGTAAAGTTTTTACTCGAAATATTTCCATTGCCATTGATGTTCTTGTATGAATATTTATTTACATAAATCTCTTTTACTTCGGTTTCGATATTTGTTTTTAAATCTTGAATATTAAATCCTTTGCCATCTACTTTTACAGTAAGAGTAGTAGGTCCAAGCATATCATTGTTAAGGAACTTTCCTAAGTCGAACCCTATGGCTTGAACTGAACCATCGTAAGTAGGGATTTTAGGGATGATATCCATATGAATATCACTAACTAAATTTCCGATTTCAGTTTTAGCTTGACCATTTACTTTGAAATTAAATACGGTGCCAGTATAATAACCAACATATTCTATTTGTCCGGCGTTTTTAACTTCAATAGGAATAACTGCTGCAGAAGAGTCTTGGTCTATACCTCTTAATAGTCCAGTAATATCATCGTAATTAGTATTTAACTTTTGAAGTTTAGCATAGAAATCTGTATGATAAATATCGGGCAAACCTTTAATGGAAATTTCACCACGAAGTTTTGTTGATTTGCCAGTGAATACTTCAATATCTTTAGATTTTAAATGAGCTACAGTTCCATTCACTTTTCCATTTAACATTAGCACTTGAGTGTATTTGCTAATTGCAGAAGCAAAGTAACGTATATCTTTAAATGAAACTACACTTTGGTTGAAATCGGCATACATTCTAACCTTGTTAATATAATTGCCAAAATCAGCTAGCGAGTCAAATCGCATTGAATAATAATCGTGAATATTAGAATAAGGAGTTAGAAGTAAAAGGTTAGAAACTTCTATTTCTTGATCTGTGAATTTAAGATTTCCGGAAAGTTTTTCTATTTCAAATCCACATTTTTCTATTAGACTTATTTTTTTTATTTCAGATCTAATTTCACCATGCCATAAAGAAAAAGATTTAAACTCGGCATTGAAATTACGAACATGTATATGGTCGTAATCGATTACCCCAGGAACTTCAAAAGGCAAATTTGCATCGTCATATACAATATCTGCATTTTCAATAATCAAGCTTTTAATTTTTAAATCAAGAGGGATGGTATCCTTTATTGAAGTATCGGGGGCGCTTGCAAAATAATCGAGTAAAAACTGAAGGTTAATATCTTTCTCGTTTTTGTAATATTTTAAATGAATAACAGGGTTGTCAAGAGTTAATGAATTTAGGGTGAATTTATTTTTATCTAAAATAATAGGACCGATGCTTACTTTTAATTCATGTACAGAAAGTAGAGTATCGGAGTGCTGGTCTTCAATTAGTACATCTTCTAATACAATTGTTTTGAAGAACTCAATATCCAGTCCTTTTAATCTTATATTTGTATTTAATTGCGAAGAGAGGTAGCTAGCCACTTTTTGGGCAGCCCAAGTTTGAACGCTAGGTAAGCGAAAAAGAAAATACAGAATTAGCAATAAGCTAATTAAGCTTCCTAAGATCCAAGCTGATATTTTCGCAAACTTTTTTATAACGGATTTTTGAGTACTATGTTAACACAAAATATAATTCTTGGTATAGAATCATCTTGCGATGAAACATCTGCTTCTATTTGTATTAATGGACAAATAGTATCTAATGTTACTGCTACTCAAGCCATCCATGAACAATATGGAGGGGTTATTCCTGAGATTGCTTCTCGCATTCACCAACAGAACATTATTCCGGTAGTCGATTCTGCTATCAAAAACGCTAAAATAAGCAAAAATGATATCAATGCAGTAGCTTTTACGCGTGGCCCAGGATTATTAGGAGCATTATTGGTCGGTACCTCATTTGCAAAATCATTTGCACTCGGATTAAATATTCCTTTAATAGAAATTAATCATATGCAGGCTCATGTGTTAGCCCATTTTATTGATGATCCCAAACCCAGCTTTCCATTTCTGTGCTTAACAGTTTCGGGAGGACATACCCAGATTGTTTTAGTAAAAGATTATTTCGATATGGAAGTAATTGGTGAAACAACTGATGATGCTGCAGGTGAAGCTTTCGATAAATCGGCTAAAATGTTAGGATTACCATATCCAGGTGGACCATTGATTGATAAATTAGCTAAGGATGGGGATGCAAGCCGTTTCAAATTTACGGAGCCTCAAATCCCTGGTTTTGATTTTAGCTTCTCAGGGTTAAAAACACAAATTTTGTATTTTATTCAAAAGGAAAGCAAAATAAATCCTGCTTTTGTTGAAGAAAACATTAACGACGTATGCGCATCTATACAAGGGAGAATAATTAGTATATTGTTGAATAAATTAGAAGCAGCAGCTATTCAACTAGGAATTACCGAATTGGCTATTGCTGGTGGAGTATCTGCAAATTCAGGTTTAAGAGAAGCTTTGCAAAATTTAGCAGAGAAACATCAATGGAAAACATTTATACCAGCTTTTGAATATTGCACTGATAACGCCGGAATGATTGCCATTGCTGGGTATCAAAAGTTTTTAAAAGGGGAGTTTGTTGGGCAAGATATTGCACCTTTAGCGCGATATAGTATTTAGTAGTACCCTTGTGTTATATCATTATTTGAATATCAAATTATCAAGCATTCAAGTAGTCAAGAAATCAAATTTTAAAAATATGTTACACTACGTCATCTCTGCACTTGTTGCATTTATTGCTTTAGAGCACATCTATATTATGTATATGGAAATGTTTGCTTGGGAAACTTTAGGAAAGAAAACTTTTAAAGGTGCAATGCCCGATGAATTGTTTAAGCCCACAAAAACTTTAGCAGGAAATCAAGGCTTATACAATGGCTTTTTAGCTGCAGGATTAATTTGGTGTTTGATCATTTCTGATCCACAGTGGCAAGCTAATGTTGCATTGTTCTTTTTAACATGTGTAAGTATTGCTGGTATTTACGGAGCGATGACAGCATCAAAGAAAATATTTTATGTACAAGCGTTGCCAGCTTTAATTACAATTTCAATTATTCTTTACGCTATAATGAGTTAAACTCTTTATATAAACCTACTATGAAAACAATAAATGAAAAAATTCTTGCAATAACGATGTTGATTGAAGAACAACATCCCGAGTTATCTAAATTTCTACTCGAGATGCCTGTAACAATTCCAGACTTAAATCATCCAAAAATAGATGATGAAATGCTTAAAAGTTATTATCAATCGTTATGCGATTTATTAACGGAATATAAGATAGAACACCCGTTTTAATCGCTATTGAATAATTATTATTCCTGAATATAAATGCTTTTCGTTTTTCAATACAACATTGTAAATCCCTTGATTTAATTGGGTTTTTATGCTGTTGCTTACACTTGAATTGAACGAATTTTTCTCGACAATTTGTCCAATATAATTTGAAATCTCGATTTCATAATTACCTTTTTCTATAGCATTTAATTCAACATTAAACTCTCCATTATTCGGGTTAGGATAAATATTTATTTTTTGATAGGCGTTCGAATTAATGCCTTCCCAAACACAATCTAATATTTCTGAAGTATCGGATACGCATCCATTTGAATCCACCACAATACTGAAATAAATTCCAATGCCATAGTTCTCTATGTCAATATAGTAGTTGGTTTCATTAGGTAATAACATATTTTGATAATACCAAGTGTTACCTTTTAATACACTAGAATTAATAGTTGCATGCATGTTTGTTTTTGGATCAGCACGTTCAAAAGTAATCGATGGAGTCTCTGCTGAAGTAACATAAACTACCAAAGTATCGGTAAAACTACATTCATTAGAATCGATTCCGGTAACGGCGTATGTAGTAGTTTCAGTTGGCATAACCACAACGCTTGCGGTATCTCCAGCACCATTGTCCCAAAAATATTGTTGAGCACCAGAAGCATTTAATACTGCTGCAAATCCTTTGCAGATATGAACATCAGGGCCAGCATTTACATTTGGTAAATTTGAAATATTAATATTGCTACCATTATCATTACCAACAATAACTGGGTTGCTTGCATTTACGCGTATTCTATAAGCCGAGCCAGCTGATATATTAAAAGGAATAGTTGTTGTAATTACATCCGTTAAATTCGAAGAAGTTAAAGTGCCTATAACTGTAGCATTAGCGAAACTTCCATTTGCATCGGATATTTCTGCGGTGTATATATTATTGGCATTTATACTACCAGTTACTTGAAACGAAACATTTTCTACAGCACCTTTACAAAAGGTGTTTTTAGAAAATGATAATGTTGAAATAGTATTAGTAGCCGTTGGACAAGTTATGGTATGAGCTCCTAAATTAGTAACCACATCAACCGAATCAACAATCCATTCTGTACTCAAAGTAGGAAAGCCTGCACTTGGATTTGTTGTTACGCCGTTTAAAACATTTGGCTTTCTAATTAATGTATGGTTCAGAGTTGTTAATGTTCCCGAGGTCCATGCTGCTCCAGGGTCTTCACCAACTCTTCCAATAATATCGACATTTGCACCAGTAGAAATTTTTGAAAGTACGATGGCGTCATCTCCGTTGAAATTGGTAACTGAACTAATCGTTGCACTACCAGTATATACAGTAGCTGCAGAGTTTTTCAGTACTAAACTTTGAGAATTTAATAATGTGCCAGATAAGGTTTGAGTAGAAGTAGCGGTACTCGTACCATTCGCGTATAAACTGATTTTGTAATCGGTTAAGTTTACATCTGCTCCAGTACCATTATATAGTTCTAAATATTTATTGTTCGAAGTTCCTTCAACGTATTCAGAAAAAAACAAGTCGTTAGCACATGTAGTGCTGGAGAATGGAACTACTGTATATTGTTGAATAGTACTTGTTGCATTCTGTGATAAATTATCCTGTGCATTTATTTTATAATAGATTACAGCTCCAACCGATTGAGATGGGATAGAAGTTACAGCGGTATAAATATTATTAGCTCCTGCGTTCATTGCAATAGTATTCGGGAAATTTATTCCATCTGTACCCCAAACTACATTTGCTGTAGATACACTAACATCATCAGTTATATAAGCAGTAATGGTAACAGCATCATTTGAAGTTGGAGTAAAAGGTATTCTATTAATACTACTTATGCTTGGTGGAGGTGAGGGAAGCGTACCTAAAACATAACTCATAATTGCCGAAGAACCTGTATTAGAATTGTTATCTATTGCTTGTATTTGATAATAGATTGTTTGTCCGTTAGCTAGTGGCGGAATTTTAGTTACCAAAGAATAATTGTTTGAGGAAACAACTTTCATTGGCAAAACATTTGTTAATGTAGTTGCTGAATTCCCCCATTTTACATATGCTGAAGTAATACTACCATCATCAGCAATTGTTGCAGTTACATCTACAGAGTCAGTATTTATTGGGCTTGCAGGTATTCTAATTAAATTATTAAAACTTGGAATGATGCTGCAGAATGAACCGCCAGACCAAATTAAGCATACATATTCAGGATGATCGATAAATGGATTTCTATTTCCTTGAATTGTATAAATTGCATTATTTCTTGCTATTTCTTTTGCACTAACTGGATCTTGTTGATTCCATTTCTTCATTAAATCTAAAGCCCAAGGCTTTAAATTTGCACCGGTTATCATATCGTTTGTTTGCCATCCAGAATCTTCAGTATAATAACGAGTACACATGTAAAAGTAGGTACGTGCAAAATCTCCTTTATATTCGTCAATAGGTTCGAATACTATACCAGAATATCCAGGGAAAGTACAAGGTCCAAGTTTGCTACCATTAAGTGTAGTTATCGTAGGAGTAGAAACTTCACCATAAGGATAATTACTTCGAATTCCATTTACTTTACCATCGGTAGGGTAAACATGAAATAAATCGGACACCATCGGACTACTACTATTGAACCAGCTTTGAGGCCACGAATGTTCTCTGTTAAAACAATCGCCTTCATTAGAATAATTGCCACAAGTTTGTGAAAAGTTAAATTGGTAAGGAGGAGTACTATTAGGAATATCCGAATACATATCCCATACTTTACCATTTGGTTTCGCATCGGTTGTTAAATAATAGGTATATAATGAAGAATAAGATTTTACAGTATGATTGTCGATAATAAGATGTAATGCCGAACGCAAAGGAGTACCTGTTAAACCAGATGCGGGATTATAATAATTGGCTGGAATTTGGGCCCAAACTAGTAATGTTTGAAATACTAAGGCGAATGAAATAAACAGTTTTTTCATGTATAATTTTAAGAGCCACTAAATTAGGGAATTGTATTGTAAATAAAGCTAAGTGGATTGATTGCATGATTTTTTTAATCTAATTTTAACAAACATTAATATAAAATAGATGTTATAACTTATAAATTATAAAAACATTTAATATGGAAAGACATACAATACATAAAGCAGAAACCAGAGGGAAGGCAGATTTCGGTTGGTTAAATTCACATCATACCTTTAGTTTCGGACATTATTTTGATCCAGGAAGGGTTCATTTTGGGGCATTGAGAGTGTTGAATGATGATATTGTTTCACAGGGAATGGGATTTGGAACGCATCCACACGATAATATGGAAATTATATCTATACCATTGGAGGGAGATTTAGAGCATCAGGATAGTATGGGGAACAAGACGGTAATACGACATGGGGATGTACAAGTAATGAGTGCAGGAACTGGAATTCAGCATAGTGAATACAACAAGAATAAAGATCAGCAAGTAAAGTTTTTACAAATATGGGTATTCCCTAAAGTAAGAAATGTAGAGCCAAGGTATGATCAGATTACACTAGATATAAACGATAGGATTAATAAGTTTCAGCAAATACTTTCACCAAATACAGAGGATGAAGGGGTATGGATTTACCAAGATGCATGGTTTCATTTAGGTAAGTTTGATGAAGGTAAAACATCAACATATACGATTAAAAAAGAAGGTAATGGGGTATATGCATTTATTCTTTCTGGTGACGTAACTATAAATGGAGAAAAATTATCAACTAGAGATGGAATGGGAATTGAAGATGTAAAAGAATTAATAGTTGAGGCAAACACAAACGCCGAGATCTTGTTAATGGAAGTACCAATGAATGTATAATATGGTTAAGATAGCGAATACAAAATACCCAGTAATTGATTTAATAAAGAATAGATGGAGTGCAAGAAGTTTTTCTACTAAGAAGATTTCGGATGAAGAATTGCATACTATTATAGAAGCGGCAGCTTGGGCACCGAGTGCAAATAACGAACAACCTTGGAAATTTTTAACTGCGAAAAACGGTGAAGAGAAATTTGCGAAAGTTTGGGGAAGTTTAATGTCGGGAAATCAGCCATGGTGTAAAAATGCTTCAGCGTTTATCTGCGTATTTGCTAATAATACTTTTCAGGCAAGTGGTAAACCGAATGCTTGGGCATCGCACGATGTTGGAATAGCTACAGGTTATTTATTATTACAAGCTACTGCAATGAATATATACTGTCATCCTATGGCAGGTTATGATCAACAAAAGTTCAAAGAAGCATTTTCTTTAGAAGAAGGCTTAGTTCCGCAATGTATTATTGCATTAGGATATTTAGACGAAGCAGAAAAGCTAGAGGAACCATTTAAAACTAGGGAAGTTACACCTAGATCTCGAAAGTCGGTAGAATCACTACTTATTTAATATGTTAATGTGTTAATGGGATAATATGTTAATGCTAAACTATACAATATCATTAACACATTAACATATTATCCCATTAACACATTAACATATTATCCCATTAACATATTAATTTACTGCATTTATCATCCTGCATAAATAATCCCGCATATATGCAGTTGGAATTAGCTAAAATTTAAAGCATTTTTGTAATGTTGATTTGGGGAATATAAATTATATGAATTTTATATTCCTGAAAATCAATAGTTTATATATTGTTGATAAAATAATTTTGTTTGCTAAATAAATGCTATTATTTTTAGCAAATATTAGAAACATAAACATTAGAACATACATATTATGGCAGTAGACGCAAAAGAAAAACTAAAGGCATTGCAATTGACTTTAGATAAATTAGACAAAACCTACGGAAGAGGAACAGTGATGAAGTTAGGTGATAATCCCATAGAGCAAATAGAATCTATATCGACGGGTTCATTAGGTTTGGATATAGCATTAGGAATAGGTGGTTTGCCTAAAGGCAGAGTAGTAGAGATTTATGGCCCAGAATCATCAGGTAAAACTACATTGGCAATACATGCCATAGCTGAAGCTCAGAAAAAAGGTGGAATCGCAGCATTTATTGATGCAGAGCATGCATTCGATAAATTTTATGCTAAGAAATTAGGAGTAGATGTAGAGAATTTATTAATCTCTCAACCTGATAACGGCGAGCAAGCTTTAGAAATTGCTGATAATTTAATTCGCTCAGGAGCGATAGATATAATTGTAATCGACTCTGTTGCTGCTTTAGTACCTAAAAGTGAAATAGAAGGGGAGATGGGTGATTCTAAAATGGGTCTTCAAGCTAGATTAATGTCGCAAGCATTACGTAAGTTAACTGGTACAATTAACAAAACTGGATGTTGCTGTATTTTCATCAATCAATTACGTGAAAAAATTGGAGTAATGTTTGGAAACCCTGAAACTACAACAGGTGGTAACGCATTGAAGTTTTATGCTTCTGTTCGATTGGATATCCGTAGAACTGGTCAGATTAAAGATTCTGAAGAAGTATCGGGTAACAGAGTAAAAGTTAAAATTGTTAAAAATAAAGTGGCACCTCCATTCCGATTAGCAGAATTTGATATTATGTACGGAAAAGGAATTTCTAAGTCTGGTGAGATTGTAGATTTAGGTGTTGATTATGAAATTATAAAGAAATCAGGTTCTTGGTTTAGTTATGGTGATACTAAATTAGGACAAGGTAGAGATGCTGTTAAGCAACTCATTGAAGATAATCCCGAATTAATGGAAGAGTTAGAAGTAAAGATCAAAGCTGTTGTAACTGCCGATTTATTGGATGAAAACGTGGAGAAGGTAGAAAAGGCTGGTAAAGCTGAGAAAGCGGAGAAAGAATAATACTTTTTTATTGGTTAGGAGATTTCATGTTTTATGTTTTAGGCGACTCGGAAACGGGTCGTCTTTTTTTTTATTGAGTATCGAGTAGTGGGTATCGAGAAAAAGTAATTATGAAATGTAAGTAATAAGAACCAGCTACCTACCGCACTGCAAGATATCTCATATTTCATATCTCATATCTCATATTTCATAATTCATATTTCGAATAACAACATTCCCCGTTTTCTCCCCAAGTTCCACATATCTATGCGCATCGGGTACTTGCTCTAGGGTATACGTTTTATCAATAATTGCTTTGAATTTACCTTCCTCGATAATTCGTTTAAAAAGCAAAATGTCATCATAATGATCTTTAGGAATTGGGAATTTTACATGTCGACCATTAAACAGTGGGGTAGTTAACGCTAAAGGAATATTTTGCGCGTATGGTCCGAGTTCAGTAGAAAAATAGATGCCTTTAGGTTTTAATAATGGTTTACATTTTGAAAATGTACTTTTTCCAACAGCATCAAATACCACATCATATTTATCTTCTTCACTCAAGAATTCTTCTTTCGTAAAATCTTCATTCAAATAGTCGAATACTTTATCGGCTCCTAAGCTTTTTAATAATGCTAAGTTTTTAGTGTTTCCGACAGCAGTTACTGTTGCACCAAAATATTTACATAATTGTAATGCAGAAATTCCAATGGATCCGGTTGCTCCATTAATTAATATTTTTTTAGGAGTGCAAAAATCAATTTTTCGAATATTTGCATAGGCTAACATTAATCCATCGCATACAGCAGCAGCCTCGTCAAAGCTATAGTTTGTAGGCATAATTGCCATCGAGTTTGTTTCCTTCTTACAGATATATTCAGCATGAGTGCCAAAACTGAAGGTGCTTAAGCCGAATACTTTATCTCCAACCTTATAACGTGTTACGTTTTTGCCAATTTCTTCAATAACACCAGCAAATTCAGAACCTAATATTTTTGCTTTAGGTTTAGTAATCCCAGAAATTAATTTTATAAACTGATACTCTGGATTTCGAAAGCCACAGTCAGTTCGATTTACCGTGCTAGCATAAATTTTAATGAGCACTTCGTCTTCTTTAGGTGAAGGCTTTTCAATCTCTTCAAGTTGAAGGACGTCCGCTGATCCGTAAGTATAATAGGTGATAGCTTTCATATTTGAGAGTATTGGGTAGTGGGTATCGAGTATCAGGTAATTAAATATTACTAACTATACTAAATATAATAATTAGGAATGTAATCATCACAATTATTTTTAATACTCTTAGAAACCTTGTCGCGAATCTATATTGCGACTCAGCATTATCGAGAGTGATTTCACTGAGGTAATTAAATGTTTGTGGGTACTTATTGAGTACTGTTAATCCGATATAAAGTAATGCAGATAAAATTGGCAAAGTAAGTATGCTTGACTTACTTCCATAGTCATCTACCTTGCCTGAAAAATTGAAATGAGTTGGAATGATTTCGGGTAATGTTTTGTAATAATAGGCGACTAAAATAATTGTACATATTAACAATAGCAATGCTATAGCTTCAAGAATTTTATCGAATAATCTTAATTCGATTTTAATGATTGGTCGATTACTTTTATTGATATTCATTTTTAAAATTTACCAAAGCTTTTACAATACTGCGCTAAACCACATTCTGAACATTTCGGACTGCGAGCTAAACAGGTATATCGTCCGTGTAGAATTAACCAATGATGGGCAATGTGAATTTTATCCGCAGGTATAAATTTTACTAATTGTTTCTCTGCTGCTAATGGTGTTTTTGCATTAGTAGTTAAACCTAATCGTGCAGACACTCTAAACACATGAGTATCTACAGCCATTGCAGGTGCATGATGAATTACAGATACAATTACATTTGCTGTTTTTCTCCCAACACCAGGCAGCTTTTGTAA
>JACCDN010701011.1_pt1 | contig 11434 bp, 11 predicted proteins | sample 7441691 | NCBI WGS metagenome assembly JACCDN01 (sample SAMN15323439, study PRJNA562643) | freshwater metagenome | isolation source: river surface water | place: USA:Blue River Watershed | collected 2017-08-16
ATGCAGCGGCCCATCGAATCCATTTCCGAAAGGGCCGGACATGACCAAGATCAAGGTTGCAAACCCCATCGTCGAGATGGACGGCGACGAGATGACCCGGATCATCTGGGATTTCATCAAGAAAAAGCTGATCCTGCCCTATCTGGATGTGGACCTGCTCTACTACGATCTGGGCATCGAAGAGCGTGACCGCACCAACGACCAGATCACCATCGATTCTGCCGAAATGACCAAAAAGGTCGGTGTCGCGGTGAAATGCGCCACCATCACGCCGGACGAGCAGCGTGTCGAAGAATTCGGCCTCAAGCAGATGTGGAAATCGCCGAACGGCACCATCCGCAACATCCTTGGCGGCGTGATCTTCCGCGAGCCGATCATCTGCAAAAACGTGCCGCGTCTGGTTCCGGGCTGGACCAAACCCATCGTCATCGGCCGCCACGCCTTTGGTGACCAATACCGCGCGACCGACTTCCACTTCCCCGGCAAGGGCAAGCTGACGATGAAATTCGTCGGCGAGGATGGCACGGTCATCGAAAAGGAAGTGTTCAACGCCCCCGCCGCCGGTGTGGCCATGGGCATGTACAACCTTGACCAGTCGATCATCGACTTCGCCCGCTCGTCGATGAACTATGGCCTACTGAAAGGCTGGCCGGTGTACCTGTCGACCAAGAACACCATCCTCAAGGCCTATGACGGCCGCTTCAAGGATCTGTTCCAGCAGGTGTTTGACGCCGAATTCGCCGACAAATTCAAAGCGGCTGGCATCACCTACGAACACCGCCTGATCGACGACATGGTGGCTTCGGCGCTGAAGTGGTCGGGCGGCTATGTCTGGGCCTGCAAGAACTATGACGGCGACGTGCAGTCCGACACCGTGGCACAGGGCTTTGGCAGCTTGGGCCTGATGACCTCGGTCCTCATGACCCCCGATGGTAGAATCGTCGAGGCCGAGGCCGCCCACGGCACCGTGACCCGCCACTACCGCGAACACCAGAAGGGCAAAGAGACCTCGACCAACTCGGTCGCGTCGATCTTTGCTTGGACCGGCGGCCTGAAGCACCGCGCCAAACTGGACGGCAACGAGGCACTGGCCCGCTTTGCCACCACGCTGGAAAAGGTCTGCGTCGATACCGTCGAAGACGGCTGGATGACCAAAGACCTCGCCCTCCTCGTCGGCCCGGATCAGAAATGGCTCACCACCATGGGCTATCTGGAAAAGGTCGATGAATACCTGAACAAGGCACTGAAGGGCTAAGAAAGCGGCGGGCTGAAGCCCGACCGACGCAAAACGTGAATACAAAAAAGGTCCGCGGGAAACCGCGGGCCTTTTTCCTTGCCTTCAATGTGGCGCAAATATCCCGGGGGGCCGCGGGGGGCTGGCCCCCCGCTCCTTCTCCTTTGAACCCAGCCATGGTCGGTCAGGATTTTAGGTCATTAATATTGACCTTTATGCGCTGCATGCATAGGCTCATCCAATGAGCGCTCCCACCACCCATTCCCTGATCGAAGATATCCAAGGCATCGGCTTTGGCGTCTGCATGGCGGCGGTTGGCATGCATATCCTGACCTTCATGGGCTTTGTGGCAGGCCAAACCACCGGGGTGGCGGCGCTGATTGCCTATGGGCTTCACCTGCCCTTTCCGGCGGTCTATTTCGCCGTCTCGGTGCCTTTTCTGTGGTTCGGCTGGCGGCGGATGGGCGCGCGTTTTGCGGTGAAAACCCTGATAACCTTGGCCGCGCTCTCGGTGCTGACAGCACTTTTGCCGCGCTGGCTGGGGTTTTCGCACATCCACCCGGCCTTTGCGGCCCTGCTCTTTGGCATCCTGTTCGGCATCGCGGCCCTCGCCGTGGTGCGCCATGGCGGCAGCTTTGGCGGGATTTCGATCCTGTGGTTGATGCTGCAAGATCGCACCGGCTTTCCGGCGGGCTATGCACAACTGGCCTTTGATGTTGTCCTGTTCGCCGTCTCAGCCTTGGTGATCGACACCGGGCCGTTGATCTGGTCCTTTGCCGGGGCGGTGGTGTTCAACCTGTTTCTGGCCATCAACCACCGCCGCGACCGCTATATCGCAACCTGACCGACCTGATTAGCCGATCAGGGGGCCATGCTTGCCATAGGTCTCGTCATAGTGTCGCCGCAGGCGTTGCAGGGCGATACGCAGCACGATCTTGCCCGACCGCGCGGCCCATCCCATGCGCTGTTCGGCCGCCTCGATCCCTTCCAAAAAGCAGCACACCCGCAGCGCCACATCGCCAAGCCCCGGCCCCAGATCGCGCAACGCCGCCGCCACGCGGTCCCGCGCCACGCGCGGCCCCTGCGCCAATCCGGCGTCATTTTGAAACCCGCCGCGGTCACTGACCGTCAAAAACCGCTCCCAATTCTGCGCCACCCGCGGCCCCATCTGCGCCAGTTCAAAATCCTCGCGCAGCCGCTCGGCAGCCTCCACCAGCCCCGGCTCCAGAAAGGGGCGGCCATTCTTCTCACGCCGCCGCCCCAAAACCGTAACCGGGCTTTCGGCCAGATTGTGCCGCACCCGGCGCGGGCCGTCCTCGCCCGTCACCAGCCGGTCGCCCCAAATCCGGTGTTGATCGGCAAAGGCCATCGGCGCCTCGGCCATGCCACTGGCCAGCCGCGCCTGATCGTCTTCCTCGATCATCCGCTTCAACCGCGCCCGCCCCGGCGCGCTGAGTTCATAGGTCGACACCCGCCCGGCTTTGCGGCAGGAAATCCAGTCCTGCAAGACAAAGCCCTGCGCCACCCCACGGTCCACCACCGCCAGACGCGCACAGCGGCCATCGGGAAATTCGCGCATCACCACCGCCTTTTCCATATCCGGCGCAATCGCCAGCGTGGCGCCCGGTTCAGCCAACCGGCGCAGGATGCGTAACCCCTCTCGTTTCAAGGTGATCTCGTCGACAGCGCCTTGCGAGGGGCGGATCATGGTCGTCATCTGGGCAGGCTCCTTTGCGGCGGGATCTTGCAACCGCGAGACATGCCCCTGAACCAGCGCATCCAGCGCCTCGTCCAAAAGCGGGTCTTCCCGGCGTTTTTCATAGCGACGCACCGTACGCAGCACCGTCGAGGCATGGCAGCCATCGCGCCGCGCCAGCGCCCGCAGCGATTTCCCCTCGGCCGTATGGTCCAGATACAGCCGCACCGCGTCGGGCAGCCAGTCTGGCAGATGAAGCAAGGGGGAAAGATTGGCAGGCATCGCGTGGCTCATTCAGCGGGGTGAGATCGGCAAGGTCCGGTCGGGTAGGATCTATCGAACAATTCAACCGTGAGTGGCATTTCTTACCCAAGTGTTAATTTCTGTTATGAAACCCATAATTGTTTCGAAATATTAAACAAACCAACGACCATCGCGCGCTTGTTGCGGCAAAGACGCAACGTATGGTTGTGATGATTTAGGATGGCATCCTCACTTGCAGGAGCTTGCCATGACCGACTTTGCCGCCATCCTCGCCAATCTGCGCCGCCCGCGTCTGTTGATCCGCGCCGCCCGATTCGGGTTGCAGGATTACCGCCGCGACCGCGATCTGCGACGGATCTTGTCGCTTCCGGCCACGGCAGAGCGCAATGTGCCGCAATTATTGGCCGAAGAAGCCCGGCTGGAAGAGATCCGCAGGACCGATGATCTGAACTATCCGGTCGCCCGCCATATCGAAGTTCTCGTGGCATTGATCGCCGAAATCCGGCTTCTGCCCCGCCGCATGGCGCTGTGAAAACAGGTTGAAAGGCAAAAGGCCCGCCGGTTTTCGGCGGGCCTTTTGTTTCTTAGTTCGATGCAATCCGCAGTGGATTACAGGAACGCGTCGGATTCTGCGTTGACGCGTTAAAGGAACGCGTCGGGCATCGACTCTTTCTTCTTGGCGACATAGGCCTCCAGCCCCTCACGGATACCTTCGTCCAGATGCGGTTGCTGGTAATCGGCCAGCATCTTTTCGACCCGCTCCCCGGCCAAGGCCATGGTGTCGCGTGCGCCTTCTTCCGCCCAGGTTTCATAGGGCTTGTAGTCCAAGAGATCCGACCGCCAGAAAGCCGATTTGAAGTTGGCTTGGGTATGGGCGCAGCCCAGATAGTGGCCGCCCGGACCGACTTCGCGGATGGCGTCCATGCCTTGACCGTTGGCATCCACCGCCACGCCCTGCGCCAGATGGTGCAGCGCGCCAAGCTGGTCTGCGTCCATGACGAACTTTTCGTAAGACGACACCAGACCGCCTTCCAGCCAGCCACAAGCGTGCAGCATGAAGTTCACGCCAGACAGCAGACCCATGTTCAGGCTGTTGGCCGATTCGTAAGCCGCCTGCGCGTCGGGCAGTTTGGAGCCACAGAAGCCACCAGCCGAACGATAGGGCAGCCCCAGACGACGAACCAGCTGGCCAACGCCATAGGTCACATGGCTGGCTTCCGGCGTGCCAAAGGTCGGCGCGCCCGAGTTCATGTCGATCGAGGTCACAAACGCGCCCGCAATCACCGGCGCACCCTTGCGGATCAGCTGGCTGTAGGACACGCCGGCCAGAACCTCGGCCAGAACCTGCGTCAGCGTGCCCGCCACCGTCACCGGCGCCATAGCGCCCCCTACGATGAACGGCGACACGATGGCGGCCTGATTGGCCATGGCGTATTCTTCCAACGCGCCCATCATGATGCCGTCAAAGGTCATCGGCGAGTTGATGTTGATGAGCGAGGTCATCACCGTGTTCTGGTCAACGAAATCGCTGCCGAACAGGATCTTGGCCATTTCCACCGAATCTGCTGCGCGCGACGGTTCCGTGACCGACCCCATGAAGGGCTTGTCCGAAAGGGTCATGTGCGCCAACAGCATATCGAGGTGACGCTTGTTCACCGGAACATCGGTCGGCTCGCAAACCGTGCCACCCGAGTGGTGCAGCCACTTGGACATATAGCCAAGCTTCACGAAATTGCGGAAATCCTCGATCGTGGCATAGCGGCGGCCACCCTTGGCATCATGCACGAAGGGCGGGCCATAGACCGGCGCCAGAACCAGATTGCGGCCGCCGATTTCCACCGAACGCTCGGGGTTGCGGGCATGCTGGGTAAAGGTCTTCGGTGCGGTCTTGATCAGTTCACGCGCCAAACCACGGGGAATACGGACCCGCTCGCCCTGCACATCCGCCCCGGCATCGCGCCAACGCTGCAACGCAACTTCATTCTCGACGAAGTTGACGCCGATTTCTTCCAACACGGTTTCCGCGTTGTATTCGATGATCTGCAACGCTTCTTCGTTCAGGATCTCGAAATTCGGGATATTGCGCTGGATGAACTTCGCGGTCTCGAAAGACACCGCGGTCCGTTCCGCCCGACGGGCAGAACCGCCACCACCACGGGCCCGACGCCCTGCTGCAACATCGCTCATGATAAGCCTCCGAAAGCTGATTTTGCCCCTTATGCGCCGAACCTGCCCAAATCCGCCTCGGAAAAGCGGCGCATGACCGCCAAAAGCGACAGATTTCCCCCTCAAAAGCGACTGAACTCGCGCTTCAACGTGGCGCAAATATCCCACGGGGGCTGCGGGGGTGTGAAACCCCCGTCGCGGTCTGCCTCTTGCGATTCTCTTCGTCATTGCTTAGGCGAAACCATGACCCAACATGACCGCCTTCTCATCATCGACTTCGGCTCTCAGGTGACGCAACTGATCGCGCGCCGCCTGCGCGAGCTGAATGTGTATTGCGAAATCCACCCCTATAACAAAGTGGATGATGCCTTCCTTCGGGCCTTTGGGCCCAAGGCCGTGATTTTTTCGGGCGGTCCCGCCTCGGTGTATTGGGACGGCGCGCCGATGCCGCCGAAAGCCGCCTTTGATCTGGGCGTGCCGATCCTTGGCATCTGCTATGGCCAACAGGTGATGATGCATTGCCTGGGCGGCCATGTCGAAGGCGGCCATGGAACGGCCGAATTTGGCAAGGCGTTTGTCACGCCGACCGCCGAGCGCCTGCCGCTTTTGGACGGCTGGTTCGACGTCGGCGACGAACAGGTCTGGATGAGCCACGGCGACCATGTGTCGAAAATCGCCCCCGGCTTTCAGGTCTATGGCACCTCGCCCAATGCGCCCTTCGCCATCACCGCGGACCTCGCCCGCAACTTCTATGCCGTCCAGTTCCACCCCGAGGTGCATCACACCCCCAAGGGCGCGAAACTTTACGAGAATTTCGTAAAGCTCGCCGGCTTCAAGGGCGACTGGACCATGGGCGCCTACCGCGAGGAAATGATTGCAAAAATCCGCGCGCAGGTCGGCGACAAAAAGGTGATCTGCGCCCTTTCCGGCGGCGTTGACAGCTCGGTCACCGGCATCCTGTTGCACGAAGCCATTGGCGACCAACTCACCTGCGTTTTCGTTGACCACGGGTTGTTGCGGCTGGGCGAGGCGGAACAGGTCGTCAAGATGTTCCGCGAGAACTACAACCTGAACCTGATCCACGCCGACGAATCCGAGCTGTTCCTTGGCCAGCTTGAGGGCGTTTCTGACCCCGAGGTGAAGCGCAAGACCATCGGTCGGCTCTTCATCGAAGTCTTCCAGAAATACGCCAATGAAATCGACGGGGCCGAGTTCCTTGCCCAAGGCACGCTCTACCCCGATGTCATTGAATCGGTCAGCTTTTCTGGCGGGCCTTCGGTCACCATCAAATCGCACCACAACGTCGGCGGCCTGCCGGAAAAGATGGGGCTGAAGCTGGTTGAACCCTTGCGCGAACTTTTCAAGGACGAGGTCCGCGCCTTGGGCCGCGAACTTGGTCTGCCGCAATCGTTCATCGGCCGCCACCCCTTCCCCGGTCCGGGTCTGGCGATCCGCTGCCCCGGTGAGATCACCGGCGAAAAGCTGGATATCCTGCGCCGGGCCGATGCGGTTTATATCGACCAGATCCGCAAGCACGGGCTTTATGACGAGATCTGGCAGGCCTTTGCCGCGATCTTGCCGATGCGCACCGTGGGCGTGATGGGCGACGGACGTACATATGATTACGCCCTTGCCCTGCGAGCGGTCACCTCGGTCGATGGCATGACGGCGGATTACTACCCCTTCAGCCATGACTTCCTGTCAGAAACCGCGACCCGGATCATCAATGAGGTCAAAGGCGTGAACCGGGTGTTCTACGACTGCACCTCAAAGCCGCCGGGCACCATTGAACTGGAATAACGTAAAGGCCCGCAGCAATGCGGGCCTTTTCTTTTGCGACGGGCATGATCTGGCTTAGGCCGGAAATCTGCCATGCCCGGCAACCTCGGCCACCGGGCGGCGGCCACTGGGAAACTCGCGCGCGCGCTGCTTTTCCGGCAGATCGGCGGCGTCGCCTTGGGTGCCAAAGGCCACCACCGCGTGGATGACATACCCTTTCGGCAAATGCAGCGCCGGGGCCAGAATTTCGGCCTCAAAACCGCCCATGGCATGGGCCACCAGCCCCATGGCTTGCGCCTGCAAGGCCATGCTCATCCAAGCAGAGCCTGCATCAAAGGCGTGCCAGACATTTTCGCTTTCGACCCCGTCCTTCTCCACCACGGGTTTTGACGCCACGACCACCAGCGCGGCCGCCTTTTCAGCCCAAACCTTGTTGAACCCCAGCAAGCCATCATGGATTGCCTTGAAAGCCGCATCGCTGCGCAAGCCCCAAGCAAACCGCGCTGGTTGGTGGTTTGAGGCAGAGGGTGCCCAGCGGGCGGCCTCCAACAGGCTCATCACCTGCGCCTCGCTCATCGGCGTAGGCGCAAAGGCGCGGGGGGACCAGCGGCTGACGAATTGCGGATCGACGGGAACATCGGGGTGACGGGTGGCCATAAACAACACTCCAAGGACGGACAGAAACGATAGCGCAGCACGGCTTGCCTGCAAGCCGCTCAGATCGCGCCATGCGCCCCCAGCACCGCCCCCGCAACGGTGACAAGCGACAGCGCCAGCAGCACCCGGTGAAAGCGCAAGACCAGCCGGAAAGTTCCCTCGGGGTCGCGCAAGGATCGGGTATGGAACCAACGGTGCAGCACCAAAGGTTCGGCGACAAACAAAACCACGGTGAAGATGGCCCAAACCGCGAGCATCGCCGTCATCCACCATGCCGCAGGGTCGGCAAACCGCCCCCAAGCGTCCAGCTCCCATGTCATCCACAGGCCCGAAGCGCCCGCCAACAGGGTCGAGATCTTGGCTTGCGCGCCAAAACGCCCCTCGATCATTTCGAACAGCGCCAGCCGGTCAGGGCCGGGCACCGCCCGCATCAGGCCGGGCAACAGCACCAGCGTGACCATGGCGACGCCACCGATCCAGTGGACAATGGCCAAAACATGCAGGGCGCGGGCAAGGGTAAAGCTATCCATGCCGGAACCATCGCCGGGCAACCCTTGACGCGCAAGGCGACAAATCGCCCAAGCCCCCTTGCCCAATGGCCCTGCTCCGGCCCATCATGGGGCATGACACAGATTTTTGCCCCCGACCTTTTCACCGGAAAAACCTTTCTCGTCACCGGCGCCGGCGGTGGCGTGGGCGGGGCTGTCGCCCGGCTTTTGGCCCGGCTTGGCGCGCGGCTGGCCATCACCGATGTCAACGCCCCTGCCCTGACCGCAACGGCCGCCGCCACCGGGGCCATTCCGTTGCAAGGGGATCTGCGGCAGGTGTCGGTCTGCGAGGAAATCATCACCCGCGCCGTGGCGGGGCTGGGGCGGCTGGATGGTCTGGTCAATGCCGCCGGCATCTGGGTTGAAGGCGACAGCGCCAACGCGCTTGAGGCCGATTGGCAGGCCTGCATCGACGTCAACCTGAAGGCCACATTTTTCCTGTGTTCCCGCGCCATCCCGGCCTTGCAGGCGACGCGCGGGGCCATCGTCAATATCTCGTCCGATGCGGGTGTTGTGGGCAATGCGGGGGCTGCGATCTATTGCGCCTCCAAGGGCGGGGTCACCACCATGAGCCGCGCGCTGGCGCGCGAGCTGGCGCCAAAGGGTATTCGCGTCAATGCGCTTTGCCCGTCGGATATTGCCTCGCCCATGCTGGACCATCAGGCCCGCGCCTATGGCAACGGTGACCCGGCGGGGTATTTTGCCCGGCTCTTGGCGCATTACCCCCAAGGCCAAACCGCCCGCTTCCTGACCCCCGATGAGGTGGCGCAGAACGTGGCCTTTCTGCTCTCTCCGGCTGCGGCGGGCATCACCGGTGCGGCGGTGATGCTCGATTTCGGGCTGACGGCAGGGTATTAGCGCTGCAATCCGGCTGGACATTTTCGCCGCCCCGCGCCAGCAAAGCGCCATGAGCAACGCCTATCACCCTTTGAAAGCCGCCCTGTGGATGTCCGGCGCCATTGCCTCCTTCACCGGAATGGCGATTGCAGCCCGCGCGATCAACGGCGTGCATGACAGCTTTGAGATCATGGCCGCACGCTCGGTCATCGGGCTTGGCATCGTGCTTGTGGCCGGGGCTTTGACCGGCCAACTCTCTCGCATCAGCACGGCGCGGCTCTCGGGCCATGCCTTGCGCAATGTCGTGCATTTCACCGCGCAAAACCTGTGGTTCTGGGCATTGACGCTGATCCCCTTGGCGCAGGTCTTTGCGCTGGAATTCACCGCACCGGTCTGGGTGATCCTGCTGTCGCCACTGGTCTTGGGCGAAACGCTGACCCGGCCCAAGCTGATGGCCGCGATCCTTGGCTTTGTCGGCATCTTGATCGTCGCGCGGCCTGACCTGTCCAACCTGAACCCCGGCGTTCTGGCGGCGGCAGGCGCAGCGCTGGGCTTTGCCGCCACCTCGATCCTGACAAAACGCCTGACGCGTGGCGAGACGATCATCGGCATCCTGTTCTGGCTGACGGTGTTTCAGGGCATTTTCGGCCTTGTGATGGCGGGCTATGATGGGCAGATCAACTGGCCCACGGCGCAAACCCTGCCGTGGCTCTTCTTGATCGGGTGCTGTGGGGTCTTGGCGCATTTCTCGCTGACCTCTGCCCTGTCCTTGGCGCCTGCAAGCTTTGTCATGCCGATCGACTTTTTGCGCCTGCCACTGATCGCGGTCATTGCTGCACTGATCTATGCCGAGCCGCTGGACCCATATGTTCTGGGCGGAGGCGCGGTGATTTTCACGGGCCTTTGGTTCTCGGTTCGGGCCGAATTGCGGGCCAAGATGAACGCCCCGCTATCTTAAGCGACGTCACGTCATAGGCCGGACAGACCTAAGTTGACTTTGACATTCTTGAACCGCTGCTCCCATCATACCCCGCAGCGCACCTTGCGGGAGACAAGGTTGCTGAGGCAAAAGAAAATACCGGGAGGAAACCAACCATGAAATTGAATATCGCGGTCGCGGCCTTGTGCTGCTCCGCCTCGACGGCGTTTGCCGGGGGTTTTGAACGATCAGGCCTGCCCTTGGGCTTCATGTTCGAAAGCGGCAGCTATGTCGAATTGAGCTATGGCTATGCCTCGCCCAAGATCAGCGGCGCGGCAGGCGGTGGCTTGGCCCCTTCGGGCAATATGGCCAAAAGCTATTCGACGGCGGGCCTCGCCTTCAAGACGGATCTGAACGACAAGCTCTCATTGGGGGTTGCTCTTGATCCCAGCTTTGGCGCGGATCTGAATTACCCCAACCCCAGCCCTGGGCCTGGCCCCTACCCGATCCGCGGCACCAATGCCGAGTTGAACGGCGATACAATTGCCCTCATTGGCCGCTACAAACTGACAGAGCAGATCTCGGTCCTTGCCGGGCTGCGTTCGGTGGGGATCGGGGGCAATGTCGAGGTCTGGAGCAGCGGGGCCTTGGCCTATGCGGCCAGCTATGACACCGACCGCGACGTCGGCTATCTGATCGGCGCAGCCTATGAAAAGCCGGAAATCGCGCTGCGCGTGGCGCTGACCTATGCCAGCGAAACCCAACATGATCTGGCGACCAGCGTCTTTGGCACTCCTGTCGGGTCGGAAACCGTTGAGCTGCCGAAATCCTTGACGCTGGACGCGCAATCCGGAATTGCGGCCAATACGCTGCTCTTTGGGTCGGTCCGCTGGGTCGATTGGACGTCGACTACACTGAACTCCATCGGTTATCCTGCCCAACCGCTGGTCGGCCATGACCACGACACCATCACCTATACGTTGGGTCTGGGCCGCAAGTTCAACGAAACCTGGTCGGGGGCCGTGTCCATCGGTTACGAGGATGCCAAGGGCGGCATTGCCTCGAACCTTGCGCCGACGGATGGGTTCCTCAGCCTTGGCGTCGGGGGAAGCTATACCCAAGGCAATATGAAGATCTCGGGTGGCGTGCGCTATGTGAAGATCGGCGATGCGGATGCGTTGGAGTCACCACCTAACTCCGGCATTGCCAACGCCGCTTTCCGCGACAACTCCGCCGTCGGGGTTGGCGTCAAGGTTGGCTGGACCTTCTGATCCTGCCCGGCCCCGCAGCACCTGCGGGGCCGAATTTTTCGCGTGAACTCGCGGGCATGGCCC
>JACCDN010504317.1_pt1 | contig 11430 bp, 11 predicted proteins | sample 7441691 | NCBI WGS metagenome assembly JACCDN01 (sample SAMN15323439, study PRJNA562643) | freshwater metagenome | isolation source: river surface water | place: USA:Blue River Watershed | collected 2017-08-16
CCCGTGTATGTTGTCACCAGCTCTGCCACACAGATTCTCGACCGATGCGAGACCTCCTTCGTCGCGGAGGGGGAGCTCGTAGATGACGTCATCTATCTGTTTGATGTGATGCTGTTCGGCTCGGATCTGGTGTACAAGTACAGCTACACGGCCAGGCTCGAGTACATTCCCAAGCTTATCGAGCTGCTCGCTCTTGACTCGGTTAAGACCAAGCACTTCGTCACGCTTGCTGGGGGTGATGGGTCCGACGGATCCACCCAGAAAGCGTTGAAGGAGGGATTCGACGAGCTCGAGGAGCGCACTCTAGGTCTTCCTACGGACGGCATCATCTTCGTGGAGGACAACAAGGACTATCTCCACACGATGTCGTACAAATGGAAGCCGCTCAAGCAGACGACCATCGATTTCCTGGCGAAGAAGTACGACTACCACTTCAACGTCCCGATGCGACCCAAGCACGACCTCTACTTCCTGTTCGTGGGAATCAACAACAACATGTTCAATGCGGCATCGTTGAAGTTGTGTCCGAACTACAGCAAGCTGTTCGAGGGCCTTGGGAATCGCCCATACTTTCCGGTACAGTTCTCTCCATCGAACTGTCCGAACGCATTCGTCTACTTCCATCCTCAGACGGAAGAGCCTATCGACGGCAAGATCGTGGAGATGGGCATCGTCGATCCGGAGAAGCCGTGCGGGAAACCCGGCGAGCGCGTCCCCTCGTGGGAACTCATTCGCGTCCGCGAAGATCGCACGCGCGACTTCGAGGCGCTCAACTACTTCGGAAACGACTTCCGTATTGCAGAGCTCACCTGGAACAATTTCCTGGATCCGCTCATGAAGGCCAACCTGTGGGACGGCGTGGGCACTTCATACTTCCAGGAGGAGAAGGCGAGCGTGTACCGCCCGCAGGTGTTCTACCTGTCCTTCATCAAGACGCAGCGCATACGGAGCATTGCGCGCAGTGACTGGGTGGTGGATCTGGCGTGCGGCAAGGGCCAGGACCTGAATCGCTACTTCCAGAACAACATCCGGCACCTCGTGTGCGTGGACAACGACAAGGCCGCGCTGGCTGAGCTAGTCAAGCGAAAGTTCGACATCATCAAGAACATCGTGGACAAGCGCCGGCGCTACGACAAGGTGTCCTTCCATGCGCAAGGAGGCACCCAGGTCACCGTCATTCCGGCAGACATAGGCGACCGCAAGCTGGTGACCGACGAGGTCTTCAACTACGCACCCAAGGAGGGCGTGAATGTGGTCGTGTGTAACCTCGCGGTCCACTACTTCATGAGCAGCGCCGAGTCCATGAGTCGGTTCGTGATGCTCTGCCGGGACCTTCTGCGTCCCGGTGGCGTGCTGATCCTCATGATGATGAGCGGCGAGCGCGTCTTCGAGAAGCTCAAGGACGTCGGCTTCGGCGAGTCCTGGGACATCCACCAGAACGGGGCGCTGAAGAATCGCATCGTGCGCAAGTTCAACGAGAAACGGCTCATGCCCGCGGGACAGAAGATCGACGTGCTGCTGCCGTTCAGCCGCGGAGAGCTCTACGAGGAGTACCTGGTCAACACTAAGGCGCTCGTCAACGAGCTCAACAAGCGCGGGTTCACCGTCGAGGGAGACGCCGCGATCCCGGTGACCAACCGCATGTACGAGTACGAATCAGACATGCCAGACGCTTACAAGCAGCTCACTGACGAAGATATGGAGTACTTGAGCTGCTTTGCAGAGATCGTCTGTGAACGTAAGTAGACGTCGCGTCCTATGCACAAAAAATTTTTTGCGTTTACTGCGGGTTAAGCAGTTTTTCTATATCTTCAAGCTCTTTGCGCGTTTTCTCCATGGCCTCTATATCTCGCATGCTCTGTTCCCGGATTGCCTCCCACGTCCTGGAGACGCCCAGTTTTCCAGCGTCCTTGCGGGCTCTGGAAGAGCCGCCATGTATACGGTTGTGCACTCCTACGATGCGACGAGCCTCTTCGATTGTGTAGATCATCCCTCCTTATTTGTGGGGCGAGTGCTCTTCAATTACATGCGTAGTCCGCGGCCAGGTGGGCCACGTCCGCGGCCGCGACCGCGAGGAGCCGGAGCTGCGCGCTGAGGCATTCTCTGGGCGCTCTCGAAGCCGGTGCGGTGAGCGCCATATGGGTCGGATCGGTACTCGATGTTGCCGAATGAGTCGTTGAGCGATTCTCCACTGGTGTCGTAGTTGCGGCTAGAGTGTCCCTGGCTGAAGCGCGCGTAGTTGGTGCGACTACGGCGCGCGGCCATGGCCTGCTGTATCTCCTGTTGATTTTTTGGCATGCGAGATTCATACTCCTCCTCGAGCACTTCCTCTACGGATGGTGTGAAGGTCGGACCCTCGTTGAACGTAGGATGTGCTCTAGGACGAACGATATTGTCAACTAAAGACTCCATGAAGTATCCGCTGCCTGAGGGGTCTCGCTGGAGAACGAGATTCTCGTTGAGGTACTGGTCCCCGAGGTTGTCGAAGTAGCTCTCGATGTTCATCCTTCCTATACGTTGGGAAAATAATTAATGTCGCGTCTTTTAGGGACTGAGCGCGCGCTATTAATAAGGATGGGAGAGAGTGCATCTAGATCTCGGCCGCGCTCGTTGCGCGTGCGGAAATCGTACGGAATAATTCTGTGCCGCAACCTGGGATCCATAACCAACGTGCGGTTAGAAGCCTTACTTGTACATAAGCGTCACACATACGCCTTCGCTGAGTTCGTCTACGGGCACTACGATGGCCGTGATTTCAAGCGCATTCAGAGTATCTTGAGTCACATGACGTCTGAGGAGCTATTGGACGTGTGGTCTCTGAACTTCAGTCAGATGTGGTTTCGGATCTGGCTCTCGTACGACTACTCGAACACCAACTACGAGAAGAAGGCGCGCAAGTTCACCAACGTCTTCATGAAGCACGACCGCGGCGTGCGTCTGCGTGCGATGATAGAGCAGCTAGCGCCGTCTGGCACGCTCATATACGAGTTCCCCAAGGGAAAGAAGAACGATCAGAAGGAGCCTAATCTCACGTGCGCCATGCGCGAGCTGTCCGAGGAGGCTGGCGTCACGCGCCGTATGTACAAGATCATCCCGGGGTTCTCAAAGCTGCACTCCTTCGTGCACATGAACGTGCAGTACGAGGTCGTGTACTACCTCGCGCTGCTCAAGCGACCAACACTCTTCCGACACGTGCAGACGGTCGGCATCGCCAACGGAGAGGTCTCCTCGGCGCACTGGATGAGCATCGAACAGATCGCGGTGGTGGACAACTCGCGCGGAACTCTGCAGAGAATAGTTCGACCCGCCTTCAACTACGTCAGGAAGTATATTAAAGGAAAACCCCAGTACGGCATAAACGTCCTGGAACAGCTTGAACAGCTGTGTCTGAGCAATGAACGCGAGCACCCAGCAGAAGAGCAAGCAGATCGAGGAGATCGTCGCTGAGGCCAATAAGGTTTTTTCAAAGGTTCTTGCAGAGACCTATGAACTCACCGACACCGAGAAGGCGGATGCCCTGTTGACGCGTCTCCGTGAGGAGCACAAGGACCTGGCGACCACCCTTCCACTGGTTCTTCGCGTCATGGTTCAGATGAAGCGGTATAAGCCAAAGGCGCTCGAGCGCTATCTTAAGAAGATGGCTGTGGATATGAAGAACTGGAAGTCGCGCAAGGACTTTATCGAGAGTCAGGCCGATTACATGATCATTCTGTACAAGACTGAGAATCCTCGGTACAATACTCGTCGCGTTCAGGAGATGCGTACCGATATTATCAAGCAGCTTCTCACGGAGGAGGAGGACTTCACCAAGATGGTGGAGGAGGCCGAAAAGGAGGCGGAGGAACTGCAGCAGCAAATCGACCGAGAGCGCCGCGAGTTCGTGTACAAGCGCGCGCTGGAGCTTAAGGCGCGTGAGGACAGTGGTGTCGCCTCAGAGGAGAAGAGTGAGAGCACCCGCGTTGACGAGCTTACTGAAGAGCGGAAAAAACGAGAGGACGAGCGCAAGCGTCGTGTTGCGGCTCTGCTCAAGAGAAAGGTCGAAGCCGGCGAGTCCTAAGACTTGGAGTGAAACAGCGAGAATACGCCACCACCGCTTGCGCCTAGAACCTTGTCTTGACGCATAGCAAGTTGTGATGGATCGACGCTGCCCAGAAGATTTTTTCGCTTTCTGAGCTCCGCGGCCTCTTGGTACAGGCGTTCGTCCTCCAGGTCATCTTCTAGCTCGTCCTCAAAGTCCTGATCGCCCTTTGCTTCTTTCATGGTATTGATCACGGCCGCCTCTATTTCATCCACAGGAATGAGGGGCACCAATATATTGATGCCTCTGCGCATAAACTTGTACAGCTGCTTTGTCTGGATAGAAGTAAAATCCCTATCCATTCCCTCTTTAGCAGCCATCTGTGAAATGAGTTTTGCCGCTTCCGCACGATCACCGCCAGCACGGGTTAGTGCATTTGTGACAAGCCGTTTTGTTGCCTCGTCGAGGACGCTTTCGTGAAGAAATTCGAGACCTTCCTCCCTCTCGACATCATCGATATCCTCCTCCAACATTTTGGGATCCCATGTTGCGGCATCTGGATTAAATTTAAAAGGCTTCTTAGGAGGTACAACTGGAGCTGGGTCGGCAACTGGCACTGGCGCCGCAACTGGTGCTGCGTCGGCAACTGGCGCTGCGTCGGCAACTGGCGCTGGCGCTGCAACTGGCGCTGCGTCGGCAACTGGTGCTGGCGCTGCGAGTTTTTGTCTCTCGTCCAATGTCCGCGTAATGTTCTGGGAATGAAAGACAAGAGCACTATTAATATTTTTATGGAGGCTCCGTCTTGTACCATTTCCCATACCTTTAAGCTTCTCTCGCACACTCTCAGCTGTTTGATTCTCCCAAGCTCTCAAAGACTTAAGATAGTCATCCGAAAGACCCTTAAATGGTTCTCTAGCGTCATTTAAGTTGGCTATGACTGGGTCAACAATCTCTTTTGTAAGATTATCCATTTCCAGAAGATTCTCAATCGCCTTCTTCCGCGCCTCCATGTCTGCTTCAGTTAATTCATCTACTCCACCAGTACGTTTCTTGATGCGCCAGTAGTTCGCGGCAAGGTTTTGGTCGTCGAGCTCGCGGCGCATATCGATGTTAGCCTGCCTCGCCGGCCTCCTGTGCTCAATGACCTCCTCATAGTCTTGAGGCGGATGTCGCTCGAGTCCGTCGAATGCGCCATCGACGCAATCTCTCTGAGCATCAAGGTTTGGCGCCAGCGCGTCGCATTTCCGCGTTTCTTGAAGGTTGCTGGTATCTATGCTACCGCCCTTCTTTCCGCGCTTTCCGTGCTTGCCATGCTTCTTCTTCAGCGGAGTAACTTCCTCCAGACGCTCGCGCTCCTCCTCGGACTCGCTGCGCTCGGTCTCACGGCGTAGGGTCTCGGCCTCGGTGATCTGCTCGGCGACGTCGAGCAAGGTCTCCTCCGGCTCGTCCATGCGGCCAAAGGGATCCGCCTCAGCATTGGCCTCCTCCGACTCCTCTTCGTAAGAGCCAAAGTACGCGTGCCCCGCACCGGAGTTGAGATAGTTGAGGAGTGCGTCGGTGCAACTCATGATCTCCTCACGAGCAACATCGTACTCACTTCCGCCGGAGTAGCCATCCGGGACCACCATCTCGTTGTAGTAGGAACTCAAAAGTGTATCTATGTACGACATTTGAACAACGCTTAGCTATACTTATATGCGTAAAGATGCTTAACGCTATTATTGATGATTTTGTGGCGCTCTATGAGAGCAACGCCAAGCAACGTTCAGATGAGTGGTACCAGCTGATCAAGTCAACGGTTGGCGGTTCGGACATGGGCGTGATTGCCGGTGTGAATCCGTATAAGTGTATCCGAGATTTTATCAAGGAGCGCGTCGGAGATACGCCGTTCTCCGGGAATCTCGCGTGCTGGTGGGGAACCGTATTCGAGGACATCATCGCCAGGATCATCGAGCTCGACTGCAACACCTCGGTTAAGGGCGCCGAGATAACCATAACCAACGAGAACATGCCCGGAATCCGCTTCTCTCCCGACGGATACTGCGTTGTTCGCATGCACAACGATGGTGAACAGCTGGTACTCCGAAACATGAGTGGTGGTATCGCCTATGGAGAGGAGCCTGGTAGCAGTCGTGTGATATGCGACGACAACTGTGAGCATTGTCGCGACTTCATCGCGCTTGTGGAGATCAAGTGTCCGCTGAGGCGAAAGCCTAACGAGAGCATCCCGCCATACTACGTATCTCAGATCCACAGCGGGCTATGCTTCTCGCCGATAGCGCACTTCGGAATGTTCACGGAGGCGGTCATCCGCAAGAGGGGGTTATACAACGTTTTCCGAGACCCGCTCGTCGCGTGGGGCATTATCGGAATATACGGAGACGAGAGCCACGACGCACGAGAAGTCGATCTCGCCTGCGTTTCCTATGAGACTTTGGAGTGGTACCTCAAGCGCATGTGCGGTAGCGACGCCGAGTTTACATATGAGTGGGGAGATCCATCGTTCGAGCGCGGAGACCAGTTTGCTGAGCGCGACCGTCTTCGTCGGGCTGCGCCGGCCGGTCGTCGCCTCGTGGCCGTACTTCCGTGGATAGCGGAGCAGCTGCACTACAAGTTCGTGGAACGCAACACGTCGTTTCTGCAGGAGCTCGTGCCAGACATCCGAATGTTCCACAAGATGGTGAACGAGGCGCGCTCCGAGGGCTCGTCCCACCGCTTCCATCCAGACTACGTGGATCCTGACGAGATAGAATCACCAAAGCGTCGCGCCAAGCGCGAACTCTCCAAGAGCGAGCAGGACTTCTACGGCGGAATCGAGCTGGACTTCGCGCCGCCGACTATCGCGGACGCGCCCACCAACACAACAAAGCGTCCGCAAAAGACTCCGGCGCACGCAAGTGCCCGCCCTCCGATGCCTGCGAGAGTGCCGAAAAAAGAGTACTTTGTTCAGCAGCGTGAGCGTGCGGAGGAGTCATTCTATACGGATATAGAGCTGCCTAGTCGACTTCGGAGTTAGTGCACTCCGGCGAACCGTACAGCTCTGTACGCCATGCTGAGACACGTTGCCTCGGATGGGCGTATGATGCGTACGAGTTGGCCGGGACGCCCTCCGATCCAGAGCATCTGTGGGTCGTTGTGGCGGATCTGCGAGAAGTCTGCGAGTTCTTTGCTCTGGAAGCGCAGGAACTCTGCCGTCTCCTCTAGCGACATGAGCTGGTGCTCCGGCACGAGTTCGTGCTTGGGGATGGCGGCGCGCATGCTGATGTTGTCGATCACGTTGTAGAACGGCGCCTTTCCGGCGGCGTCTACGCAGTGCGCTCCTTTGGAGTCGCGTGCTTCGCGCTCCTGATACGCCTTGACGATGTCGAGGAGATTCTTTTTTGCGAGGAAGGAGGAGTCGACCACGAGCAGCACCTCGTCGAGCGTGCCCTCCTTGGCCGGCGGCTCGTTGTCGATGGCCTCCATCAGCTTCTTCAGCTCGGGGCTGTTGTGGCTGTACTTCTTCGACTCGTCGAGCACCAGGATGACCACGTGCTTGCGCTTGCCGCGTGGAGTCCGGCGCTCGGCGTTGATCCGGATGTAGCCCACGCGGTCCAGGATCTTGGAGATCTCGCTCAGGTTGGTGGGCTCCGCCACGAGGTCGCGATACTGAACGAAATGCTCATGGATGGTCTTGACAACCTGCTCGTACACGGAGGCCTGCGAGTGGACTCCTGCCGTGATGTCGACCCCGCCCATGGCTTCTGCCAGGGAATCGACGGCACGATCGGCCGTGATATCGACCCCGCCCATGGCTTCTGCCAGGGAGTCGACGTCCCGATCGGGATCTCCCCCGAGGAGATAGTCGGTGAGGCGGTCGAGGATTTTGCGGTTGAGTTTCTCATCCATGGTGCATATGTAAGATCGGCTCTGTATTCAAATTTGCGTTTTCTATTTTTCGCTACGTGTTTTTCCGAGGGGTAGTATAAGCGTGCGTCTCTTTGCTTCCACGTAAGAGCGGAGAAAAAAGTCACGACCAGCACGGATCGCCGAGTTAATTTTAATTTGGCGTACCAGTTTTTCGCGACTCATTTATAACACATTCGAGTTCACCCTCATAGAACCATGAATGACCAGGCCCCAGCAGTAGCTCCCTCTGACAATCCCATCGATGGGGTGAAGGTTGTAACTGACCCAGCTGCAGAATTTGCAGAGGGTCTCGGAAAGAAGGTAGGAGACATGATCCGCTTCTCCAGAACCGATACATTTGCGAAGAAGGTTCTAGCAGTCGTAGCAGCTGTATTGTTCGTTCTTCTGATTCTTATCATTGGTCTCGGACTTCTCGGCTTCTTTACTGGATATGGACCCGTTAAGTTCGTAAAGGCAATGCCATGGCGGAAACAGAGCTTCGCTGACCAGAGTATCTCCCTTCCATGGGGCGGCTCCATCAGCTGGTCCAAATTCGACGACGATCAGCACTTCATCGGCGCTGACGACCCAGCTGTAGGCTTCTACGACGAGGAGTCGCGCTTCTACGACGAGGAGGCCCACTTCGCCACCGGCGAGGACGCTGCAGCCAAGGATTTCCTCAAGACCGGCGGAGACTCCGCTCTCTACACCTCTGCTGACGGAATCAACCTCATCTCCTCCGCGTTCTACGGAGACGAGCCTGTTGCCGGCTTCTACGGCCAGGAGTCCGCTGCTGGCGACCTCTACGGAAACAACCCATTCGCTGACGAGCCACAGAACTTCATCGGCGCTGACGACCCAGCTGTCGGCTTCTACGATGACCAGAACCAGTCCTTCTACGACGAGCCACAGCCATACGCTGACGAGTACCAGGGATTCGTTCCAGGTGGAGTAAAGTACTCTGCTGAGGACAAGGATGATCTTCCCTGGGGACTTGGTCGCTGCAAGGGCAAGTCCAAGCGCGGCGGTCCAGCCTACGGATCCGAGGACTACCTCGATGCATACTTCGCTCAGCAGAAGAACAAGGCCCTTCAGTAAAGTCGAGGCATGGTGGGCGTCCCAGAATAATTCAGTTTTGCATACATCAATTTTTTGTCGCGTTCCTAATAACTTATCTGTGAGATCCGAAGAACCATGTCCGACTCCAGTTGGGCCATCCGCAAAGAGTCGCCGAACGATGCAACCAAGCCAGAAAACTATGGCGACCGCGTTAAGGCATGGGGCGCCCAATGGGGAACCTTCGCCGGACAAGTCAAGAATCTGGAATTCTCTAAGGCACTCAACACCTTCAATGACCAATTTCAGCCACAGTACACTACGCTGCCAGACCCAAGTCTCATGTCCTCTGTCGGATGGGGCGAGGTCATCACCCGCGGAATCGCAAACTTTCTTACCATGATCTGGTACGTCTTCCTGATCTGCGCGATCATCATCGCCATCGTCAACGTTTCCAAGAATGGCTGGAAGGCATTTGTCGGACAAGCACAGGCAGCAGTGAAGAAGAACTTCAAGGACGACTTCACTGGACTCCCTTACTCGACTCTTCCCAACGGAATCCCGATGACCGGCTCAGGTGACGCCATGGCCAACTCGTCCGCCAGCTTCTACGGCGACGACGCCATGGTCCAGACCGGCTTCTTCGGACAGGAGTCCGCAGCACAGGATCTCTACGGACACTTCGACGACGAGCAGAGATTTATCGGCGCCGACGACCCTGCAGTTGCCTTCGCCGACGACCCTGCAGTCGCATTCGCTGACGACCCAGCAGTTGCCTTCGCTGACGAGGAGAAATTCTTCGACGGAGGAATCACTCCTAACGCCGCTGACTCACAGCTCACCTACGGAACCTTCCTGGACGACAGCCAGTACCAGACCTTCGCGGACACCATCGTTGCCAGCGCCAGCATGAAGAACAAGAAGCAGGCCAAGCCAGGCAAGGTCCCTCCAATGGTGGTAAAGAACGGGAAACTCCCAGGACGATGGGGCAGTTGCGCCAACAGGAAGAAGTTCGTGCCAAAGAAGAACTCCGACGAGTACCTCGCCAGAAACTGGTCCGGAAGACTTCTCTAACTGACAGACCTACAACGTATGCCGAAAACGAAAAATAAATAGCTCAGGAGCCCTTTTAAACATAGTTTATAGAGCTATTTATAAGGCCACTATTTTTTAACGATGTTGGATAGCTTGTCGTCGATTCTTTCTGAGAACGTGGCGTTCGCGGCGGGCATCGTCCTCCTGATCGTGGTGATCGCTGTGATGGTGATGTTCACGGGCCGCAAGAAGTCTGGTAGCGGCCTGTTCGGCGAGGGCTCCATGATGGACAAGCTCGGCTCGCTGTCGCCCACCGCCCTGATAATGGGCGAGTCGGAGGAGGAGAAGGAGATCCATCGACTCGCCAAGGAAATCAACGAAGCCTAACCGATCAACACGAAGCATACGGATCTGCATTGGCGTTTTTTCGACCTACGTAGTAGGCCCGTGTTGCCTCGAGAGAGGCGTTTTTCCAAGGATATTATAGGATGCGCTTCCTGACACGCAGCCAGGCCGCGCGATTCATCCTGGCGGACCCAGACGGATACGTAAGAAGTCTATCCACCGCAGACCTCTCCGCGAGGAACCAGAGCGACAAAGATGCATACAAACAGATGTCCGCGAGCGCTATGCGATCGCCGTCGCGCATGCAGATGCAGCGAATGCGACGACTCGCCCATCGCGCCGCACGTGCTCTCCCATACGTAATCTCACAAAGACTCCCGATGGTGTACGTAGCCCTATTCAACGGACCCTACGAGAATCAGCTACCGCACACACGGCAGAACATCATCTTCATGCCTGCGCACGGCCTTGTCGCGCCCGACGAGCGAGTGATCACTCTGTTTGCACATGAGCTGGTGCACATCTTCCAGCGCTACAACCGACTGCTTACGCTGGCGATCCTGAGTGAGAACGGCTTCGATGCGGTCCGACGCGTGATGCCGGCGGACAACATCCGCGCGAACCCGGACACCGACGACTTCCTCTACACGAACGCGGTCCCAGAGAGATACCTATCGACGCGGCCGAGCAACATCTCAGAGGTCGTGTCCGGCGCGAGACATCCCTTCGAGGTGATGGCGTACAATCTCCAGAACATGGTCGCTGTCGCTGGGAGGCCAGTCGAATTTGGTGCGAGCTGGTAGCCGGCAACTACTTTTTTCGTGCGCTGAAAACCCCCGGATTCCTATAGGATGTCGTACGCGGATCTGCCCAAGGTGCAGCCCGGCACGGCCGAGGCCGAGCGCAAGATTCTCAGCTTCCTCGCCGACATCAAGAGCCGAAAGGAGTTCTTCGAGCTCAACTACGACGACGCCGACGAGGGCGAGCACTTCATGCGGCGGTTCCTCCAGATGCACGGACCGCAGCTGTTCGTGAAGAACTTCCTCAACCTGGACACGCCGTACAAACGCCTGTTCGTGAACTGGCAG
>JACCDN010235990.1_pt1 | contig 11429 bp, 13 predicted proteins | sample 7441691 | NCBI WGS metagenome assembly JACCDN01 (sample SAMN15323439, study PRJNA562643) | freshwater metagenome | isolation source: river surface water | place: USA:Blue River Watershed | collected 2017-08-16
GACTGGTGAATTTCTTCGTAGGTTACGCCCAAGCAATCGGTGATTGGAATTGACGAACCCGATGCCAAGTGCAGCAGCTCAAAAATTGGATCCGGGGTTTCAGTCGACGCCAAGATTGAGCGGAATACTGCAACAGTTTTGTAATTCTTGAGCAGGGTCTCGAGCAGACCAAGAGCCACTACAGACTTGGCGGTGTGCCCTTCGGCAGATGCAACGTAGATGCTGTGGGCCATTTGGTTCTTCTATCTAGGCGTCAAGGCCAAGTTCTTCGGCAAGGGCCAAAATGCGGTCAATAATATCGTCGCGAATCATGCGGGCGCGTTCGTCGCCGGTAACACCTTGATCGGCCGGTTCAATAATTGGCCAGACCTCAACGTTGCCCTTCATGGTTGGGGTGCCAGCAACCTTGGCCTCGGTTCCCAAAACAATAACGCGGTCAACCTGCTCAAAAATTACTGGGTCAATAGCCTTCGGGTGTTCGTCACCGGTGGCCACGCCAATCTCAGAAAGCATGGCAACTGCGTCGGCGGCTAGATCGGTACCCGGTGCGGTGCCAGCCGAAAATACTTGAACGTCTTCACCACCAATGTGGCGCATTAGAGCTGCGGCTGTCTGCGATTTTCCTGCGTTGTGAACGCATAGAAACAAAACTGATGGGGTGTCACGAGACAACATAATTACTCTTTTCGAACGTTAAATCCATCCAAGCCCATTTTTGTAATTCCCGCTTGCCCAGATTCGAGTTTTACCTACTGGTGCTCAATCGGCATGCGGTTTCTTTCATGCGAGACCTCGGTGTATCCGTGTGGCACTGGGCGACCATTGGCGTCTAGCCCCACGAATACGATGTGGTCCACAGTCAAAATCAGCTTTCGGGTCACCATGTTTCTAACCTCAGCCCGCATAGTGATTGACGAGGTGCCAAACTTGGTTGCCACCAACCCCATTTCAATCAAGTCACCTTCTATTGCAGAGGCCACAAAGTTAATTTCTGAAATAATCTTGGTGACAACTCGGCGATTGCCCAACTGCAAAATTGCATAGATAGTGGCCTCTTCGTCAATCCACTTGAGCAAGCTGCCGCCAAATAGAGTGCCGTTGGCATTTAGGTCTTCTGGGCGCACCCAGTTGCGGGTGGTGAATTCAACTTCTGACATCGGGCACCTTTGCATCGATTCGGATACCTCAAACCTACCGCATATGTCCTAACAAAGTATTTTCCGCCTGGGTACTAAAAAACGCCCACCTGGATTCCTCCAGTTGGGCGTTTTTCGTTTGTGGCTAGTGAGGGATTCGAACCCCCGAAGGCTGAGCCGGCTGATTTACAGTCAGATCCCTTTGGCCGCTTGGGTAACTAGCCAGATGCACACTCCGCCACCTTATTGCTCACTACGCCGCGAGGCTCCGTCTAGAGCTTATGACGCTTAGCTTCGGCCAACCATCTTTTCGCTAAACCCAAGCCCAACTCTGCCTGTATTTTTGCTAGTTTGAGTCTGCCAGGCCAAGTGATGCCATCGAATTCGCTCAACTTTGAAAACCCATGTATTGCCGCGTTCCGCCTCTTCCCCCAGTTTCGAGTCTCGTCAATCAAACTTGAATCGAGGATAGAAATGTTTGCTCGATCTAGCTTGACTAAGCCGTCATTGACGCCTCTAATCTCGATTGGAGTGGACGCGGAATGCAGGCCAATCACACGAATCCTGTCAGTAATTAGGGAATCGCAAAGCGCTAGGGTCTCTAAGTAGAAGCCGGCAGAAATTGCTCGTTCGGCACGTTTTAGAGCACGGGTGATCAAGGTCCCTTTAAGTTTGTTTGGGTCTTTTCTCATTTACTGAGCATCAAGGCTGAACTCAATGTATGTTCCCATGTCACCCATACAGGTCTCACATTCCTCACCATCTTCATCCTCGCCCATACCTTCGCAGTCCGAACAGTCAAGGAGCATGCTGATCATGACTAGATGATCTGAGGCATCGTCCTGTGGATACGGAACCTTTGATAAAAAATACCCAACGACAGGCATGCGGAGCCCCTGGTCTGCCTCGGTGTAGCCTGGGGCAACAAAGGATTCGTTATCGTTCATGAATTCGGTCCAGACGAATGGTTGAATTTCATCGGTCACCTCTAGCTCGTCATCCGCCATGGTCTCGTAAACGCCGAAGGCTTTGACCCAATCGGTAAACTTCTGCTTTGCTAGCGCTATTTCTTCTTTGGAACTCATCGCTTATCCCCCTTATCGGCCTGCTCTTCGATGAAGCAACGCACCCCTATGCGCACCTCTCAGGCTGTCTCACACTTAGTTTGTCATGCGTAACCGCGATTGCTCAGCGAAACGCAAAAAACGCCCCGTCGGGGGCGTTTTTCGTTTGTGGCTAGTGAGGGATTCGAACCCCCGAAGGCTGAGCCGGCTGATTTACAGTCAGATCCCTTTGGCCGCTTGGGTAACTAGCCAGATGCACCTTCGGCCACCTGTAATCAACTGGGCGAACGTGCTTGCTTAGTTTAGCCCAATAACGGGCAGGTGCGAAATCGGTGTTTAAAGTTTGCTCGCAGAGCGCAGTTCTGCCAGTCTTTACTAAAGCGTTTACAAACTTTTCAATTTTTACAGATTGGCAATCATGGCTGGCATCGAAGACGTTGCAAAACTTGCGGGAGTTTCAACGGCCTCTGTTTCTCGTGCACTAACTGGAAAAGATCACGTTTCTGCAAAAACTCGTGAAAAAGTTGAGGCCGCCGCTGCAGAACTTGGCTACGTTGCGTCACATTCTGCCTACACACTGGCAACCGGGCGTAACCGCAACATTGGTGTGATCATGCCTTACGTGGACCGTTGGTTCTTTTCAACGATGCTCGAGCAAATGGAGTCAACCCTCATTGAGCACGGCTACGACCTGACCCTTTACAACCTGAGTGGTGGCCGCCTGCAGCGGGAAAAGATTTTCAAAGACTTTGTTGGCCGCAAGCGCGTTGATGCCCTGCTTTTGGTTGCCGTGAACCCAACCCCAGAAGAGCTTGAGATTGTGAACCGTCTGAAGCGCCCAGTGCTTGGAATTGGTGGCGTCATCGAGGGAGCCCGCAGCTTGGTGATGGATGACTTTAGTGCCGGCAAGCTAGCCACCGAACACTTGATCACTCTTGGCCACCGCAAAATTGCCCACCTTGGTGGCTACACGGGCTCTGACCTGGAATTCAACCAGCCAAACGCCAGAACTACCGGCCATTTGGCCGCCCTCGAGGAGGCTGGCATTGATCAGATTCCGGAATGGAAGATGGGCTGCGACTATACAATTCCTGGCGCGTACTACCGCACTAAGCAGTTGATGGGTGACCCAAGAAGCGTGCCAACAGCAATCTTCTGCAACTCAGATGAAATGGCAATCGGCGCCATGATGGCGGTTAAAGATCTTGGCCTTCGTGTTCCACAGGATGTATCGATCATGGGCATCGACAACCACGACCTATCGGAGTTCTTTGGGCTCAGCACCGTGAACCAGCGCGTGCGCGAGCAGGCCAAAGAGGCAACCGTATGGTTGCTTGAGATTCTTGGCGATGAGAACGCCGAGGCGAATGAAAACGCTTCTGAAACTGTGGAGTGGCCGATTTCGCTTTTGGTTAGGTCGAGCACTGCCCGCCCCTCGGTAAACTAGGGCTATGGCTGACTCAACATTCGACATCGTAAGCAAAGTAGACAAGCAAGAAGCGAACAACGCTTTGATGCAGGCGCAAAAAGAGATTGAATCGCGCTACGACTTTAAGGGCGTAGGTGCTGAAATTGACTGGAGCGGCGAGAAGATCCTGATGAAGGCATCGAGCGAAGAGCGCGTGAAGGCTGTTCTAGATGTCTTCCAGTCAAAGCTGGTTAAGCGCGGAATCTCACTAAAGAGCTTTGTTGATGGCAAGCCTTACCCATCGGGCAAGGAATACCGCATCGAGGGCGAACTGAAGAACGGCATTGACCAAGAGCAGGCTAAGAAGATTTCAAAGATCATTCGCGAAGAAGGCCCAAAAAGCGTGAAGTCACAGATTCAGGGTGACGAACTTCGCGTGCAGTCAAAAAGCCGTGATGACCTTCAGGCCACCATGGCCCTACTAAAAGGCAAAGACCTAGATATTGATGTGCAGTTTCAAAACTTTAGATAAGTTTTGGAACCAAAAAGGACCTCGGGCTGCCGAGGTCCTTTTTTTATTCGACGATTGAGATTGGACCAGTTGGCGGAAACGCCATGGCAACTGCATCGGCCCGCTTTGCACGCTTGGCAACTAGGTGGGCAATGTAACCGGCAATGACCATCATGGCGGTTGGGAAAGCGAACGCGGCGACGATACTCACGTTCTGAGCGAGCGCACCCATTAGAACCTTGGCACCCATAATGATGATGGAGTTCACAAGACTCATGCGAGCCATGGCCTGAGCAGTAGTCAGACCCTTGACCATTCCGGCACCGGTAAAGAATGACGGCACCATTGGCGCCAACCCTAGGCCGGTGATTCCCCAAAGAATTGAGAGCACCACAAGGGCCAAGATCTTGTCGACCGAGGCCAACATTGGGCCAAGAATTACGCCAAGGCCCAAGGTGACGCTGCCGAAGATGCCACCCCACTTGGAAAGCTCGCTGATGTGGAACCGCTTGGTTAGGCGGCCAATCGACAGGCGGCCAACAATCATGGCGCCAGAGAAGACGGTGTACGGAATTGCGCCGAGGGCAGCGTTTAGGCCCATGGCCCGCTGACCGAAAACAGCACTCCAGTCCATCATGCAAAGCTCTGGAAAGACACCGGTAAACAGACCTGCAGTCAGCAACCAAACCTGTGGCGGTGACTTAAAGAATGGAATGCGCTTTTCGGACTTACGTTCGTTAGCGTGACCGATTTCTTCTGTAGTGAGCATCTGTCGGGTTGTCCAAAAGAATGCCAAACCTGAAAGCGCAGGAACAATGGTTAGGTGAAGCCACAGCGGCATGAACCCGGCAAATAGCCCAGCTAGCGCTGCAGAGCTGGTGGCACCAATGCTCCAAGATGCGTGAAAACGCCCGATGACAACTTTGTTGATCAGCTTTTGCAGAACCACCGATTGGGCGTTTAGGGCAATACCCATCACGCTTCCGCAGAAACCGCTAACCACTTGAACCGCAAAGAACAGCCATGGGTTTGTGATCCAAGGCAGCGTCATCATGAACGCTGAAACGGCAAGGCTACCGACCAACACCATGCGGCGCGCACCGTAACGAACAATAAAACTGTTGGCCACGGTGAGGCCGGCAAGTGAACCCAGACCAGCCAAACCAATGATTAGACCCCACACGGTGAAGGTCACATTTAGGTTTTCAATAAGTTCGGGAATGCGGGGAATCTGGGTGGTGCTAATTACACCCTGAATAAAGAAAGTCGCGTTCGTGGCATTTTGAGCAATTTTGCCACGGGCGTGAGAAAGACCCATGTTAGTTATTGCGCTCCACTACAGCCTGAGCAAATTGCTCGAGGGCATTTTTTACTGAGCCTTCAGGAAGAGGCCCTAGCGCCTCAATAGCCTCATCAGCCCAACGTTTTGCCTCTAGATAAGAATCTTCGGCAACTTGATGGTTGCGCAGTCTTGCCAGGGCCTCATTCAGCTTGGCATCTTCTTCAAGACCGGCATCAACAAAGGCAACTAGTTCGGCAGCCTCGGCATCACCAGCGGCAGCAGCCTTGCGCAACAAAAGCATTGGCAAAGTTGGCACACCCGCACGAAGATCGGTGCCCGGGGTTTTGCCTGATGGCCCTGCCTCAGAAATATCAATCACGTCATCGATCAGCTGAAATGCCACACCGATTTTTTCGCCGAATACGCGCATTGGCTCTTCGAACTCTGCCGGTGCTCCCGAAAGCATGATGCCCAGTCTTGCCGCAGCCGAAATCAACGAGCCAGTTTTGTCGGCCATGACCTGAATGTAGTGAGCAGTCGCGTCTTCGTCTTCTGACGGGCCAATGGTCTCGTGCAACTGCCCAAGGCAGAGACGCTCAAAAGTGTCAGCCTGCAGGGTTAGCGATGCCTGACCTAGATGAGAACCCACCTGCGACGCGCGTGCAAAGAGAAGGTCTCCGGTGAGAATTGCCACCGAATTGCCCCACACCATCTGCGCGGTCGGAACCCCTCTGCGGGTTGGAGCCTCGTCCATGACGTCATCGTGGTACAAAGTTGCTAGGTGAGTGAGCTCAACCACCACGGCTGCATCTAGAACATCTTGACGGGTTGGGTCGCCAAGCTGAGCGGCCAGCAAAACCAGCGTTGGGCGAACCCGCTTGCCACCGGCTTCAACCAGGTGACGGGCCGATGCTCCGGCAATTTTGTCGGCGTGAGAAGTGGCCTCGAGGAGGCCGTCTTCAACTAGCTCAAGACCGTTTTCAAGTGATTTAAGCAGAGCGCGATCGGCAACCTTGCGAAGCTGCTTCGGCAGCGAAATGCGGCTCACTTTGCAGCCTTCTTTGCTGGCGACTTAGCTGCTGGCTTAGTCGAAGTCTTTTTGGCCGTGGTTCTTTTAGCTACCGCTTTTTGAGCGGCTGGTTTGAAGCCTCGGTGCACGGCGACAATTCCAAAAGTCAGGTTGCGGTAGGCAACATTTTCAAAGCCAGCTGCCGAAACCTTGAGACCAAGTTCGTGCTGGTTTGGCCAAGCCAAAATTGACTCTGAAAGATATGTGTAGGCTTCTGGAGCCTTGGTTGATACCGCCGAAAATAGTGGCAAAACGCGCTTTAGATAAAACTCGTAAAGTGGGCGAAGAACCGGATTCGGCACCTGCGAGAATTCACAGATTACGATTCGGCCGCCTGGCTTAGTGACGCGGAACATCTCAGACAATGCCTTTTCAACATCAACAACGTTTCGAAGACCAAATGAGATCGTGACTGCATCGAACTCTGCATCTTTGAATGGCAGCTTGGTTGCATCGGCAAAGACAAATTCAATTTCTGGGTGGCGCTTTCGACCAACTGCGAGCATGCCCTCAGAGAAATCTCCGGCCACCACCTGAATACCATCACCCAAGAAGGCCGCCGATGAGGCGCCGGTGCCAGCAGCAAGATCCAGAATTCTTTGACCGCTCTGCGGAAAAACAGAGTCGCGCACAATTGAGCGCCAGCGACGATCTTGACCAAACGACAACAACGCATTGGTTAGGTCGTAGGTTGGGGCCACTTCGTCAAACATGGCGGCCACTTCGGCAGGCTTTTTGGCCAAATCTGCTTTGCTCACAGGTCAATCCTACCCACGGTAAATGGTGCCAATTATTGCCGGTCGGCAGGCAGCACTTCAGGGCTAATCAGATTCGCCGTAGAAATAGTCCTCAGTTTTGCTTCTTCTTGCACGCAGCGCTCGATTAGTGGCCACAGCACCCAAAGCCAAGGCTCCGGCGCCCATAGCTACCAGGCCAACCTGAGCCTTTTCAATAAACTCAACTGCCGGTGATTCACGGATGCGGGTGACCTCTTTTAGGTCGATGCTTTTGCCTTGTTCTGGCTCGTCCCCGGATACACCCAATCCGGTTTCGGCATCAACACCGTCGTAAGGCCTTGGCTTCACGATTAATGTTGGAACCTCCATTGAGCCGCTGGTTCCGTAACGACTTCTTAGTTCGTTGATTTCTGCAGTGGTGAATCCAGATTCGCTATCGAACTCATCATCGCTTTCGCCATCTTCATCGTCTTCAAATTTTGGGTGCTTTGGCTTCAGCGGTTTGGTCGGCACAAAAGAGTCATCTTCGTCGGCCTCGTCGCCTTCGTCATCTTCAGACTCATCGTCATCGTCAGAGGCAGCGGTGAAAGAACCAGCCTGGCTGGGGGTTGGCTGCGGGTCAGCGATTGCCGCCTGCGGAAACATCAACCCCGCCATAATCAGAAACCCAGAGAGCAGCAATGCAAGCAACTTAGGCTTACGCATTCTGACCCTCCTTAACGGGCTTAGGATTTTTTTGGTACCTGTACCTCAAAGATACCCAGCGGCTAGATGCCGTTCCATAGCTAGCAGCATGTTCACAGACAACGCTCAGCCTAGAAAGGTCGGCATGAAACTCACGGTTTCTACGGTTGAGCTAGCCAATGCGCCGGCCTCTTTACTTGATGTTTTGCCGCCCAACCCACTGACTTTCATTCGCGAAAACGGTGGCCTTATTGGCTTTGGCCAGAGCGCCCGCCTGACCTCAGGTGCCGGCAAGAACCGATTTGCGGATCTTTCGGGCAAGTGGCAAGCGTTGGTGAGCAACGCTGACATCACCGATGCCGTGGAACTGCCGGGAACCGGGCTTGTGGCCTTTGGATCATTTGCGTTTTCAGATGAGAGCGCTGCCGAGAATGTGCTGGTTGTGCCAGCAATAATTTTGGGTCTGCGCGATGGTCGCGCTTGGGTCACCCGGATTTCAGCCGATGATTCACCGGTAACCGAGGTTAATTTCTGGAGCGCACCAAGCCACTATCCAGGCCATTCGCCAATCAAATTTGATGCCGGACAGGTTTCAGCCAACTCATTCAAGGACTCAGTAGCCGAGGCAGTTATTCGCATTAATCGCGGCGAGGTAAAGAAGGTGGTTCTGGCACGCGATCTAGTGGCAGAGTTGCCAGAGAATTTTGATATTCGATCAGCCTTGGTCAAGCTAGCCCACACCTACCCAACCTGCTGGGTCTACAGCGTCGAGGGGACTTTCGGAGCATCACCTGAGCTGTTAGTTCGCGTTTCTCACGGGCAAGTGTCCGCTAGAGTTCTGGCTGGCACAGCCGGCCGAGGAACTGACCCTGGCGTAGATCAGGCAATCGCTACCGCACTAGCAAGCTCAGAGAAAAATAAGAATGAACATGCGTTCGCCGTGAATTCCCTGGTTTCTGCACTCGCACCTTTTTGCTCCACTGTTGACGCCGATGAAAAACCTTTCAGCCTGGCGCTACCAAACCTTTGGCACCTAGCCAGCGATGTGCATGGCGTATTGCGCCAAGAGGCATCGGTGTTGGACCTGGCAGCAGCCCTGCACCCAACCGCAGCAGTTGCCGGTACACCAACTGTGAAAGCCCGCGAGGTAATCGACGAACTGGAAGGACTGGACCGAGGACGCTACGCCGGACCGGTGGGATGGATTGGCGCCGACGGGGATGGTGAATGGGCAATTGCCCTGCGCGGGGCTCAAATCTCGGGCAGCGAAGTTCGTGCTTTTGCTGGTTGCGGGATCGTTGGGGCATCAGACCCAGAGGCCGAATTGGCCGAAACCGAACTTAAGTTCAAACCCATTCGCGAGGCTCTGGCTTAGCCCAGACCCAAAACTAAGTCAGACGAACGTCGATTAGCACAAGGCCGGTTTTCGCCAAGGCAGCATCGAGCTGACCTGCGTTCTCAACCCGCTCGTAAGACCAACCGTAAGCCTGAGCCAGGTGCCAGAGATCCACGTCTTGAGGGGTTGCAAAAAGGCGCTCAAAACTCTCTGAATCCAAACTCTTTGCCATCTCAAGACCGCTGAAAATACTGCCGCCGTGGTCGTTGCCAACAATCACCTGCAGGTTTAGCTCGCCATCGCGTTTATCGATATTTAGTGAGCCTGCATCGTGCAACAGGGTCAGATCACCCAAGAGCACACGGGTAGTACCCTCACGCTCGACCAGCGCTATGCCGACTCCGGTGGCAACAGTTCCATCGATGCCGGCTAGACCACGGTTTGAGAACACCCGAATGGCCTTGGCTGGTGCATGCAAATCAGCCTCGCGAATCAGACGCGATGCACCCAACAGCAGTTGGTCGGCTCCGTTAGTCACGTTCCAAACGGCATGAATTAGAGTTCGGCGATCAACGGTTTCAGCCGCTGGTGTGCCAGCAGAATCAGAGCTGGTTGCACTTGCCGTCAACTGGTGGTCGGCAAGGCGCCAGGCCTCGAGCCACTCAAAATCAACTTCATCGTCAACTGTGATTTCATCAACGGTGTGGCTGGCACGGCGGCTGACATCAAAGTGGCCCATGGTTTGGCTGCGCACCACAACCACCTCAACATTGCTGTTGTAGAGAAGACGAATGGCCGCACGGCCCAAAGTTGGTTTGCCAAAAACAATGGCGCGACCAATCTGGCCGGTCAGCTCGAGGTTGTTCTCGAGCAAAGCTCGGTAGCCAAGAATTGCATTTGCGCCCATGCGCGCGCCCGATGATGGCTCGGCAAAAAGCGGCCAACCAAACGCCTCTGCAAGTTCAACGGCATCGCTGCCGGCTCCTGCTCCGGCAATCACAACAGTTGGGCGTTCAGCGCTGAGTACCGCAAACTCAGGGTGCGGCTCAAAGATGTTTGGCAGATCAACCCGAGGGTTCAGGTGCGCGGCGTTTGGTTCAATAGCTGAAAGCGGCTCACGGAAAGCAAGGTTCAGCTGAACTGGTCCAGGCTGATCTCCGTCGTACCCCATTGCAACCGCAATCGCGTTGCTGGCCAATTGGGCTGCTTCAAGAATCTCGCCGTCGTTGCCATTCGGTGCCGGCACATCAACGCACTCGCGCACCGCATCGGCAAAAATACCAATCTGGTTGGTGGTCTGGTTAGCGCCCACTCCCCTTAGCTCGTGAGGGCGGTCTGCGGTTAGCAAAATCAGCGGCACACCAGAGTGGCTGGCTTCGAGCACGGCTGGGTGCAAGTTGGCAACCGCTGTCCCTGAGGTGGTGATCAACACCGCTGGCTCACCGCTCATTAGAGCCGCACCAAGAGCTGTGAAACCCATAGAGCGCTCATCGAGACGCACGTGAAGATTGATTTTGTTGACTTCGGCCAGTTGCCCAACAGCAATCGCTAGGGCTTGAGACCGAGCACCCGGCGCTAGAAAAAAGTTTTTTACGCCCGCTTTGGCGAGTGCAGCAACAAGGTGCGCAGCAAAAATCTGCGCTGGTGAACTACTGCTCACGCTTGTCGCTCGGGTCAGAGTCTTTGTCGTCTTTGCTGTCGCTTGAGGCATCCTGCTCCGACTTAGGCGCCGTTGGGGAATCTTGGTCTCTCAGCTTTTTGGCCAGGTCGCGCAAGAACTGCGGGTCGTCATCAGGAGCTGAAGTTTTGTATTTTGGCGCACGTCTTTTTTCGAGCAGGTGGCTAATTGCATAGGTGGCACCAAAAATAATCAAAATGCCCGCTGCAATAGCTACGAATACCAACCACTTCATGATTTAACTCTAACCGCCTTGAAACTTAGACTTATTCCATGAAGAACCCATGGATCCTTTACATCACCATTCGCGTTGGCCTTTTTGCCGTAATTTTGGCGGTCATGCTGATGCTTGGTTTTGACCCATTCTTTGCCGCTCTTATCGCTGCGGTTGTTTCTTTGGCAATCTCACTCATCTTTTTCAACAAGCAACGCAATGCTGTCTCTGAGGCTATTTACCGTTCGGTAGAAAACCGCAAGAAAAATGTTGGAGACTCTGATTCTGACGCCGAGGACTCTGCCTCAAA
>JACCDN010720308.1_pt1 | contig 11429 bp, 7 predicted proteins | sample 7441691 | NCBI WGS metagenome assembly JACCDN01 (sample SAMN15323439, study PRJNA562643) | freshwater metagenome | isolation source: river surface water | place: USA:Blue River Watershed | collected 2017-08-16
CAACCGTTGCACCTGGCTTCACATGATCGGCTGTGATTAAGCGAGCAATTCCTACGCACGAAACAATGATGTCAGCTTCGCGGCATGCTGCCTTCAAGTCTTCAGGCGAGGTGTATGAGTGCGCACACGTAGTAGTTGCATCGCCACCCTTACGAATAAACAAAATGGTTTGTGAAAGACCTGTGAGAGTTGAGCGTCCAATAACTACTACGCGCTTGCCTTTTGTTGGAATTTCATAGCGCTCGAGCAAACGCATAACGCCGAGTGGCGTGCATGGCACATGGCCAGGAAGACCACGCATCAAACGACCCATGCTGCGCTCAGTGAGACCATCAACGTCTTTTTCTGGTGGAAGTAATGCAAGAACAGGTTCTGCATCAAGATGCTTTGGCAAAGGTAACTGCACCAAAATTCCGTGCACTGTTGGGTCTGCTGCAAGGCGACGAACCTCTGCCTCAACTTGTTCCTGAGTTGCATCTTGCGGCAACTGAACACCGACAGAAATCATTCCAGCTTCTTGCGCTTTTTTATGCTTGCTGCCAACGTAGATATGGCTTGGCTTATCGTCGCCAACAAGTACCGTTGCCAAACACACCGCAGGTGAACCTGCTGCTTCTATTTCCTTACGCAAACGCGCAACTGTTTCGTCTCGCAATACGTTGCCATCCATCAAGATGGCGCCGCCAGGCGTGCGCTTGTGCTGCATGCTCATGAAAGACCGACGATTTCGCCGTTCTCATCAAAGTCGATGATTGCTGCTGCCGGCTTGGTGCCAAGGCCTGGAAGCGTACGCATGTCACCACAAATTGGGTACACGAAGCCTGCGCCAACCGAGGCACGTACTTCACGCACGTTCAAGGTGTGTCCCTTTGGAGCGCCCTTAAGTGAGGCATCACCTGAGATTGACAAGTGGGTCTTTGCAATACATACCGGCAAGTGACCAAAGCCATTGTCGGTGTAGTTCTTCAATTGCTTGTTTGCGAGAGCCGAGTAGGTGATGTTCGCTGCGCCATAAATGGTTTTTGCAACAGTCTCAATCTTTTCCTTCAACGATGCTTCATCTTTGTACAGCATGTGGAAGTTGTTCTTTTCGTTGCATGCATCTTCAACAGCTTTGGCAAGTTCAACTGCACCAGCGCCACCATCAGCAAAGTGCGTGCACAAAGCAACACGAGCTCCGGCTGATTCTGCGATCTTGCGAATTGCATCGTGTTCTGAAGCATGGTCGGTTGGGAACGAGTTGATCGCAACAACTGGGACTACGCCGTGTGCTTTTACGTTTTCGATTTGTGCGCGAAGGTTTTCGCCACCAATTTCAACGTCTGCTGGATTTTCTGCAAGCAGGTCTGCCGGCAAAGCCTTACCAGCAACAATCTTGTACTTACCTGAGTGAGCCTTCAATGCGCGAACCGTGGTTACCAACACTGCTGCGTCTGGAGTCATGCCCGAGTAACGGCACTTGATATTGAAGAATCGCTCAGCACCCATGTCGGCACCGAATCCTGCTTCGGTGATGAGGTAATCGCCACCGTGAATACCGATCATGTCGCCAATGATTGACGAGTTGCCGTGCGCGATGTTTCCGAATGGGCCTGCGTGCACGATTACTGGAGTGTTTTCAAGTGTCTGCAGGAGGTTTGGCTTAATTGCGTCGCGCATGATGACGGCCATGGAACCCGCAGCGCTCAGTTGCTCTGCAGTTACTGGCTCGCCCTTGGTGTTGTAACCAACAACGATGCGAGCAAAACGCTTGCGCATGTCCTCGAGCGATGTTGACAAAGCAAGAATCGCCATTACTTCTGAAGCTGCGGTGATATCAAAACCGGTTTGACGAGTTACACCGTCTTCTTTGGTGCCAAGACCGACAATGATGTTGCGGAGTGAACGGTCGTTTACGTCGATAACACGGCGCCATGTGATGTTGTCGAGGTCGAGATCGAGTTGGTTGCCCTGGTGCAAGTGGTTGTCCACCATTGCTGAAAGCAAGTTGTGTGCAGCAGTCACTGCATGGAAGTCGCCAGTGAGGTGCAGGTTCAACAGTTCCATCGGAATTACTTGGCTGTAACCACCACCTGCTGCACCACCTTTAATCCCAAAGGTTGGTCCCATTGAAGGCTGGCGCAAGCTGATGACTGCGTTCTTACCAATGTGCTTGAACGCTTGTCCGAGACCAACCGTTGTTGTGGTCTTTCCTTCACCAAGTGGTGTTGGTGTGATTGCGGTAACTACGACGTACTTTGCCTTTGGACGAGACTTCAACTCGTCAATTGCATCGAGGCTGATCTTTGCCAAGCTCTTGCCGTATGGCTCAAGTAGGTGTTCGCCGATTCCCATCTGGGCAGCGATGTCCTTCAACGGAAGTGGCTTACCCGCGCGAGCAATTTCGAGATCTGATGGAAACGACATATTGGAGACTCCCCGTTCAATGGCCACCACGTGGCGATTTGGTCGCACCACTATATAGGAGTCAGGGCGCCTGATATATGACAAACCCCGCAAGGATTTGCCAAGAATTAAGCAGCAACCCGTGTAATAGGTTTATGCCATGACCGCGAGCCTGCCGATCATCGATATTTCACCTATTCGGACTGGAGTTTTAGACCCCAAATTCCAGACAGCTTCTGCAGAACTCTTTTCAGCGCTCAGCGAAATTGGCTTTGCCATTGTGACCGGACATGGGGTTGACCCACAGATCACCGCCAACATGCGCGCCGCAGTGAAAGCAGTGTTTGATTCGCCGCGCGAGGTGTTGATGCAAAACATGGTGGCGAAGGGCAACTATCGCGGCTTCGTGCCACTTGGATACTTCACTCCTAATTCGGGCAAAGGTAAAGCCGATCAATACGAAGCTTGGAAGTTGCATTTCGAAACCGATGCACATGATCCCATTCGCAAGCAATGCGATTTATATGGACCAAACATTTGGCCAGCGATTGATTTCGATGTGCGCACTCCAATTATGAATTACTGGCACGCACTTGACGTGGTGAGTGAAAAACTCATCGTTGCATTGTGCTTGCAACTTGGTGTTGACCCATCAGTGCTGCTGTCATGCATGACCATGCCACTCACCAACATGACGCTGCTCAATTATCCGTCTGTTGAACCACAAGCAGACACATGGGGAATTCATCCGCATAAAGATTTCAATTTGCTCACACTCCTTGCACACGACCCAATCGGTGGGCTCGAAGTTCGCAATCGAAATGATGAATGGCTGAACGCTGCTTGCCCAGAAGATGGCATGGTGCTCAACGTTGGTGACATGTTGGAGTTATGGAGTGGAGGAAGATTGCTCTCTACCCCACATCGCGTGTTCAACAAGTCGGGAAAACCACGACAATCATTTCCATATTTTTCGAAACCACGGTGGGATGTCGTGGTCAAGCCACTCGTAGAACCAGTTGTGGGTTTTGATCGCCCTTCGCTACATGTTGGAACTTCGGCTGCTGACATTTGGTATTCAAATTGGCCAGATACCGAAAGCACCGACCCAGCACAAGTGTTGGGTAACTACAACTAATTTTTGTGCAAAATTATTTTGGAAGCGGCGATCCAAGTCGCTTGCGAACGGCCTGATTCATTTCATCGTCGAATCCGCGAACATGTTTTTCGCATAAGTCGGCAGCAGCGTCGCCGTCACCTGCAGCAAGTCGTTCAAACATTTCGCCATGTTCTTGCACTGCATGTTTCATGTCGGCAACATCGGCAATGTACAAGTGCCACAAGCGATCGCTCTGTGCGTACATCATGTCGAGCGTTGCGGTGAGAAAGCGATTGCCCGCAGCGTCCCACACAATCTCGTGACAACGACGATCAATTTTCATAAGATCATCATTTGTTGCACTCGGCTCTTCAGCTTTGGCCAACACGCGCGCCATTTCGTCCCAATGTTCTTGCTTGCCACGCTTTGCAGCCAGTCGCATGGCGTATGGTTCGAGCAACGCACGGGTCTCGTACAGCATGCTGAGTTCCATGACATCAATTCCCGAGACCAACATTCCGCGGCGTGGAATTACCGTGACGAACTGGTCGCGGGCTAGGCGTTGGAGGGCCTCACGAATTGGGGTTCGGCCGATGCCAAGTTGGCTCTGGAGGGCGTCCTCTTTAATTACGTCGCCGGGGGCCAGTTCGAGGCGGACAATTTTGTTCCGAATCTCGAGATAGGCCTGTTCGCTCAGCGATGTACTCACGGCCGTCATCATATCCCGATTTTTACGTGATGATATTGCGCTGATATACTACCAAAATTCAACTGTGGCCTCGCCCAACGGGGGTGTGGTCCTCTTTTCGGGGGTATCTCGTGAGTGAATTTCCAAGCCGCGCAAAGTGTGTCGTTATCGGCGCCGGAATCGTGGGTAACTGTTTAGTAGGTCACCTCAGCAAGCTCGGCTGGACCGACATGGTGCTGATTGACAAGGGCCCGTTGCCAAACCCAGGTGGTTCAACTGGTCACGCATCGAACTTCATCTTCCCAACCGACCACAACAAAGAGATGGCATTGCTCACCCTTGCTTCACAGCAGCAGTACATCGAGCACGGCATGAACAACACCTCTGGTGGTATCGAAGTTGCTCGCACCCCAGAGCGCATGGAGGAATTCAATCGTCGTATGACATCAGCAAAGGCATGGGGCATCGATTCCAAGTTGCTCACCCCTGCTGAAATCAAAGAGCTCGTTCCATTCATTAATGAAAAGATTCTGCTTGGTGGTTTCTACACACCAAGTGTTTCCGTTGTTGATTCACTGCAAACCGGAACCTTGATGCGCGAGAGCGCAGTGAAGGCCGGACACCTGCAAGTGTTTGCAAACACCGAAGTACTCGACCTTGAAACCAAGAATGGTCAGATCACCGCAGTGGTGACCAACAAGGGTCGCATCGAAGCCGAGTACGTGGTCATCGCTTGTGGTGTGTGGAGCCCACGCATTGCCAAGATGGCCGGTGCAAATATTCCGCTTACTCCAGCCGTGCACCAAATGGCAGACGTTGGACCAATCGACGTGTTGCAAAAGACCAACGCAGAAGTTGCATTCCCAATCGTTCGCGACATGGACACCTTCTGCTACGAGCGTCAATCAACTGGTTCGATGGAAGTTGGATCGTACGCACACCGCGCGATCTTCATGCACCCAGATGACATTCCATCAAACGAAGCTTCGGCTCTCTCCCCAACCGAATTGCCTCTCACCATGGACGACTTCGATCCTCAGATGGAACAAGCAATTGAATTGATGGAAATGCTTGGCGATGCCGAAATTAAATACGCCATCAACGGTTTGCTCTCACTCACTCCAGATGCGATGCCAGTACTTGGCGAAACCGTTGAAGTGAAGAACTTGTGGTCGGCTGCTGCGGTGTGGATTAAAGAAGGTCCAGGAATTGCACAACTCGTAGCCGAATGGATGACCTACGGATACCCACACTTGTGCGACCCACACTCATCAGACATCAGCCGTTTCTACCCACACGAAAAGACCGAGCATCACATTTACGCTCGTTGCAACGAACACTTCAACAAGACATACGGAATTGTGCACCCACGTGAACAATGGGCATCACAGCGCAACATGCGTCGCAGCCCGTTCTATCCGCGCGAAGAAGCACTCGGTGCAACTTTCTTCGATGCTCGCGGCTGGGAGCGCCCACAGTGGTTTGCTTCGAACGCCAAGCTCGTCGAGAAATTCCCAGAAGTATGTCAACCACGCGAGCACGAATGGGATGCACGCTGGTGGTCACCAATCACCAACGCAGAGCACATGCAAATGCGCGAATCAGTAGGCATGGTTGACCTCACCGCATTCAACGAATTTGATTTCGAAGGTCCAGGTGTTGTGAACTTCTTGCAATACGTTTGCGTTAACAACGTAGATGTTCCTGTTGGTCGTTCGGTCTACACACCGCTGCTCACCCCAGGTGGTGGCTTCCGCGGTGACCTCACCATCATGCGCCTTGGTCAAGAACACTTCCGCGTGATCACCGGTGCATTCGACGGTGGACGCGACAAGTACTGGTTCAAGAAGTACATGCCAACAGATGGTTCGGTGACATTCACCGACATGAGCCAAGCGCTTTGCACCATCGGCGTATGGGGACCAAATGCAGAAAAGACCATGGCCAAGGCAACACAAACCATTGATGCTGAAGGCAAGTTGATTCCATTCGATGTGTCGCAAGCAAACTTCCCATACGGATCAGTTCGCGATGTGTTGATTGACGGTGTTCCTGCAACCATGTTCCGCATTTCATATGTAGGAGAAAATGGTTGGGAGGTGTACACACGTATGGAGCACGGCCTGCGCATGTGGGACACCATTGCTGAAGCAGGAAAAGAATTCGGAATCATTCCTGTTGGCATGGGCGTATATGCAGTAACGGGTCGCATCGAAAAGGGCTACCGCCTCATGGGTGCAGAACTTGAAAGCGAATACACACCAGTTGAAGCAGGCTTGGCACGTCCGAAGGTGAAGTCAGCAGACTTCATTGGAAAGGCCGAATACTTGAAGGCACGTGAAGAGAAACCAGCAGCAATCATGTGCACGCTGGAAATTCTTGATCACACGTCGAAGTCAGGAATCAAGCGCTACCCAACCGGTGGCAACGAGCCAATCCTCACCAAGAACGGTGAGCGCATTGTCGATGCCAAGGGCCGCGTTTCACGCGTGACCACTGCAGGTATGGGACCATCGCTTGGCAAATACCTACTTCTCGCCTACCTCACACCAGAACATGCTGTTGAAGGCAATGAACTGCGTGTGATGTATATGAATGAATTGTTCCCTGTGAAAGTCGCTCGAGTTGGCAGCCAACCGCTGTTCGACCCAACCGACGCTCGCATGAAGAGCTAAGCAACTCGTCATGAACATTCTCGTTTGCGTGAAGCGCGTGCCAGCACCTGGCGCACGAATCAACATCACCGATGACGGCCAGGCAGTAGACACCGCATTTCTTGGTTTTACTGTTAGTCCTCACGAAGAGTGCGCTGTTGAACAAGCAGTGCAACTTGTAGAGAAGCACGGTGGCGAAGTCACCGTGCTTACTCTTGGCCCAGCAGAAGCCGAAGAACAACTGCGCACAGCAGTAAGCGTTGGCGCAGCGAAAGCCGTGCTTGTTCCCATTACCGAATCGGACTGGGATCCACAGCGCACTGCTCAAGCAATTGCTTCAGTGATTACTGATCTTGAAAACGCAAATGGCAAATACGACTTAGTGTTGTTTGGCAATGAGTCTGCAGATTCATGCGGATATCAAGTTGGAATTCGCGTGGCTCTCAAACTTGGTCGACCAATGGTCAATGGCGCAAAAGGTCTTGACATCGAAGGCAGTGTTGCCAAGGTGCGCAGAGAAAGCGATGCAGGTCAAGAGATCTACATGTTGCCGCTGCCATCAGCAGTTGGCGTTAAGGAAGGAATCAATCTTCCCCGCTACCCAACGATGAAAGGTCGCCTGGCGTCAAAGAAAGTTGATGTCACTCGCACTGAGTCCACTGGAAGTGTTGGCGGATTAAAGATGATTCAACTTCAACGCCCACCAGAGCGCGTGAGCAACACGCAAATTTTGGGTACCGGACCAGAAGCAGCGTCTGCAGTAGTTGACTTGCTCGAAGAATTAGGAGTGTTCAAATGAGCGTTCTTGCAGTAATCGAACATGACCGCGGCACTATTGCAACCGCTTCACTTGGAGTGCTCACAGCAGCCCGCAATCTTGCTGCACAAATGGGCACCTCACTTGAAGCAGTAACCGTTGGATCAAATGCTGATTCTCTTGCTTCGGTAGCCGGACAATACGGAGCAACAGTTGTGCATCAAGCACATCACGATGCTCTTACCGACTTTGGTCCTGAAGCCTGGGGCGAAGCAGTTGCACAAGTAGTTCGCGCAACTTCTCCACAAGTTGTTATCGGAACCGGAACCGAACGTGGTCATGAAGTGATTGCACAGGTAGCAGCACGTCTTGATCTTCCAGCTTCCATGAATTGCACCGAGTTTGATTCTTCTTTCAATGGAACACAGCCGCTGCGTGTTGTTCGCGCACGTTGGGGTGGCTCACTACTCGAACAAGCTGAAGTAGATGCATCTATCAAGCTCGTCACTCTTGCCAACCATACGGTTGATGCCGTTGAAGCACCGACATCTGCAAGCAACACTGTTCACAACGTGAACCTTGATAGTTCGGTAATGCATTCGTTTGTACAAGACCGAGTTGAGCGCGTTGCTGGTGTAACTCTTGCCACTGCACCAGTGGTGGTGAGCGGTGGCCGAGGGGTTGGTTCAGCAGAAGCATTTGCTCCGCTAGAAGAACTTGCAGGATTGCTCGGCGGCGTCGTGGGTTGTTCACGTGCAGTAACCAACAACGGCTGGCGCAATCACACCGATCAAGTTGGCCAAACAGGAACCCGTATTGCTCCAGATATCTACATTGCCTGCGGCATCTCGGGCGCTATCCAGCACTGGGTTGGCGCCATGGCTTCGAAAAATATCCTTGCTATCAACACCGACAAGGAAGCCAACATTGTGACCAAGGCTGGCTATGCGGTAATTGGTGACTTGCACAAGATCGTGCCTGCCATCTCTGAAGAAATACGCCGCCGACGCGGGTAAATCTCTTTCACAATTTCCTTAATGCCATACGCAATATGGCATAAATCGGGACATGGCAGTAGTGTTTCCTCCTTGTGTGGCCTGTAAAAACAGGCCGCAAAACACCTAAAGGGGAATCGTGACTGAGATTGAGACAGGTGGACCGCGACGTCGCGGCCGCGAACGCCAAGCAGCTGGCCCGCGCTCACGCCTTCCAGAACAAAAAGCATTTCGCCAACCGCGAATGCGCTACGAGCCGACCAAAGTCGTTAGCGATGACGAGTTAGAAGCAATTCACCGCGCATCACTGCGAGTCTTGTCCGACATCGGCATCGACTTTTTGCTTCCTGAAGCAAGCGACCTGATTGCAAAGTCTGGTGGCGCAAAAATTACAGACAACCGCGTTCGCTTTGATCCTGCATTTGTTGAAGAGACCATCAAAACGTGTCCAAGCGAATTCAAATTGCATGCACGAAACCCAGAGCACACGCTCAACATTGGCGCCGACTGGATGGCCTTTGGTTCGGTAGCTAGCCCACCAAACTTCATGGAACTCGACGGCACACGTCATGCAGGTAATCGCAAGAACTTTCAAGACTTACTGAAGCTCACCCAGAGTTTCAATATCGTTCACTTCACCGCTGGCTACCCCGTTGAACCTGTAGATCTACACACTTCGATTCGTCACCTTGAGTGCACCTACGACATGCTCACCTACACCGACAAGCCAATTCACTGTTACAGCCTTGGTCGCCAGCGCAATCAAGATGTACTGGAGATGTCTCGAATCGCTCGCGGTGTTGATGACGCGACTCTCGACAAAGAACCTTCGGTTTTTACCATCATTAACTCTTCGTCACCATTGCGCCTCGACATTCCAATGCTGCAGGGCATCATGGAATACTCGGCTCGCAATCAAGTCATTGTGATCACGCCGTTCACACTTGCTGGCGCAATGGCTCCGATCACTCTTGCTGGTGCATTGTCGCTACAAAACGCCGAGGCACTTGCGGGAATGGTGTTTACACAACTTGTTCGCCCAGGCGCACCAGTGATGTACGGCGGTTTCACCTCAAACGTAGACATGCAGTCTGGTGCACCAGCGTTTGGAACACCTGAGTACATGCGCACTGCAATGGCAGGCGGTCAACTCGCTCGCCGCTACAAAGTGCCATACCGCTCAAGCAACGTATGTGCAGCAAACGCACTTGACGCACAAGCCGCATATGAAAGCGTGTTCTCTCTGTGGGGCGCAATTCAAGGTGGAGTGAACTTCTTGATGCATGGTGCAGGCTGGATGGAAGGTGGGCTTCACGCTTCGCTAGAAAAGTTTGTGCTTGATGCCGACTTATTGGCAATGGTGGCCGATTATCTCGAACCAATCGTTGTAGATGAGGCAACTCTTGCCTTTGAAGCAATTCAAGAGGTTGGCCCTGCAGGACACTTCTTTGGCACGCAGCACACGCAAGATCGATTCCGTGATGCGTTTTACAAACCGCTGCTCTCGGATTGGCGCAACTTTGAAACATGGGAAGAAGCCGGCAAGCCGACAGCTGACCAAAAGGCCAAGCAACTTGCACAGGCGTATTTGGATGAATACACAGCGCCAGCAATTGATGACGCCATTAAAGAAGAACTCGCAGAATTCACCAAGCGTCGTGTCGCCGAAGGCGGCGTGGCAACCGATTTTTAATTTAACGATTTACGTTTAATACGGAAGGAAACCAAACATGAAATCATCAGCACGCGTAGTAGTAGTTGGCGGTGGAGTTGTTGGAGCTTCAGTGCTCTACCACCTCACAAAGGCTGGTTGGAGCGATGTTGTTCTTGTTGAGCGCAAAGAACTCACCGCTGGTTCAACATGGCACGCAGCAGGTGGAATGCACACGTTGAACGGTGACCCAAACGTTGCACGCTTGCAGCAGTACACGGTAAATCTGTACAAAGAAATTGAAGCCGAGTCAGGTCAAAACTGCGGCATTCACCTGCCAGGCGGTTTGCAACTTGCCGACACCCCAGAGCGTCTTGATTGGTTGAAGATGGCAATGGCACGTGGTCGCTACTTGGGCATGAAGATGGAAATGCTGTCCATGAAAGAAGCAAAAGAACTCAATCCACTTCTTGAAGAGAAGTACTTCGTTGGTGCGTTGTACGACGAAGACGAGGGTTCAGTTGACCCTTACGGCGTTACCCACGCATACGCGATCTGTGCACGTAACCGCGGAGCCGAGGTGTACACCAACACCATGGTGAACGACATCAAGCAACGTCAAGACGGCACATGGACGGTGTACACCGACAAAGGTGAAATACACACCGAACACGTAGTGAACGCTGGTGGTTTGTGGGCACGCGAAGTGGGTCGCATGGTTGGTCTTGAATTGCCAGTGCTGGCAATGGAACACCACTACCTCATGACCGAGCCTATGGAAGAAGTAATTGAGTACAACAAGACGCATGGCAAAGAGTTGCCACACATGATTGACTTCGCAGGCGAAATCTATGCTCGTCAAGAAGGTCAAAGCATTTTGCTTGGCACCTACGAACAAGACAACCGCCCATGGGCAGCAAAAGACACTCCATGGGACTTCGTTTTCCAGTTGTTGCCACACGACCTCGAGCGCATTGCTCCAGAACTCGAACGCGGCTTTGCCCACTTCCCAGCCGTTGGTCGCGCAGGAATCAAGAAGTTCGTCAACGGACCATTCACCTTCAGTCCTGACGGCAACCCACTCGTTGGTCCTATCAAGGGCATGCAAGGAATGTGGTCGGCATGTGCAGTTATGGCCGGCTTGTCTCAAGGTGGTGGCGTTGGTTTGTCACTTGCTAACTGGATGGTCCACGGTGATCC
>JACCDN010721270.1_pt1 | contig 11428 bp, 11 predicted proteins | sample 7441691 | NCBI WGS metagenome assembly JACCDN01 (sample SAMN15323439, study PRJNA562643) | freshwater metagenome | isolation source: river surface water | place: USA:Blue River Watershed | collected 2017-08-16
CTGACGGGTCGTTAGCTCAGTTGGTAGAGCAGCGGACTCTTAATCCGTAGGTCGAGTGTTCGAGTCACTCACGACCCACCACTACTCTAAGCTTTATGTAGTGGCCCCGTCTGGAAACATCTAACCGCCCGCGTGGCGGTTTTTTGTTGTCTGGAGATTTGATGATGTCGTACTGCTTTATTGGTCTACGCAAAGTCCACCAAACGCCCCGTTGTCTTGTCGATCACTCGAATGCGCTCATTCGGGTATTGCTTGGCGAGCGATGCCATCATTTCTTCGATCTGGCTTGGTACGCATTCCTGAAGCCAATCTACCCCGACCCATCCCGCATCATCAAGCAGCACTTCAAACGTGACATTGCGTTGTGTGTAGTAACACACATCAAGAATTTGCTTGTCAGTCAAAGCAGTTACTGGAACAACTTTTACACCCATGGGCATCCCCTCATGAAACAGTTAGCGTTGAAGACTCTGTAAATAGATCGAGGTATCCCAATGCATCGCCCTCAAGGGCAAGTCGGCGTCTGTGGCCGTCTTCGGGCTCGACTTCCCAGATGTGCTGCTTCGCCTTGATGATCAGCAGGCTATCCAGCATGCGACCATCCTCCAAATCAGGGACTGAAATCTGGCGCTCAACACCCGAGGCTTCATTGATTAGATAAATGGCACTTTCGTGCGGGGCAAGTCGTTCTATTTTCCAGGACATGCTTTCATTGTTCTCACATAGCCTTGCTAGAAACTGACAAAAAAGAAGCCCAGCCCTTGCGAGCTGAGCTTCTTCCAACCGTTCCAGGTAAAAGGCGGTTGCCACCATCAAGACCCCTCTTGATGGCACAGGAGGAGACACTCCATTTAGACAAGATACAGTAGATTTGGGTTACGCAAAACAGTCGATCCTAAATCTTTGCATTTACTCCTGCTGCACCGCAAAACGGTTGGCGTGTAAGTCTCTAATTTAAGACTTTCAAAAGTGCACTACGAAAGCAGCGTTAAATTGCCTCCGGTAAGGTCAATGCTTCCGATGGTGGTGACACCTGTTAGTTGGACTACAACATCGTTTGCTGTAACTCCGCCAGTACCATCCGAGATGAAAGCGTAGTAGTTACCTGTGTTATTGACTCTAAACAGAGCAAACTCACCGGCACTATTAGTCGCTGCACTGAAGCGACTCGCGATATCAGCCAATGCATCAGATAGGGTCGTACCAGAACCAGAGGCAAAGGTGGCTACCCCTGTGGTGGCATTGATCTGGGCTTGTGAGCTGGACGCAGCTACATTTGATCCGCCAATCGTCAGGTTGGCACTGTAGTCAATGAGGTCACCGGTGCCGACCACTCCTTTAGCCAAGTCGGTGATGACATCGATCTTACCTGTGGCTTGACCGCTGGATCCGGCAGCAAAGACGAAGGTATCCTTGCCTGCTCCCCCGGTGAGGCTGTCGGCGCCTACACCACCATTAACGGTATCAATGCCAACGCCTGCGCTAATGGTATCATTACCTGCGTTGCCAATGATGATGTCGTTATAGGCGGTTCCCGTGAGGATGTTGGCGCCGGCGTTCCCTGTGATAGTTAAGCCATTGAGGACGGCGGCTGCATTGACGTTAATGGCTGTGGTGGCTGTGCTGACGGCTGTCGCTGCTGTGCCGGTACCCACGACGAAGGTTTCTATGCCGGTATCTCCTGCATAGAGGGTGAAGGTGCTTGCTGAGGTGGCGGTAATGCGCACTTCGTCCGTGCCGCTCATACCTGAGTCAGCGATTTCAGCAGCGCTGTGGTCTGCTGTAGCTGCAATGATGTAGAGATCACTATCATTGCCGCCATTCATGGTGTCAACCGCTCCGGCCCCGGTGAGGATATCATTACCGCCCAATCCATTGATGACGTCAGCGTTGGCGGTGCCGGTGAGGGTGTTGTTGCCTTCTGTGCCGGTGATAGGGGCCGCTCCAGTTCTAAAGTCATAGGTACTGGTACCCGTATAGGCATTACCTGCCAGATCCTTGACGGTGCCTGAGGCGAAGGTAACGAAGTACTGGGTGTTCGCTGCCAGGTTGCTGGTCGGGTCAATGGTCAAGGTAGTCCCCGAGACAGAGATCCGATCACTGGTCGCGGCATTGAACTCCTCGACGAGGTTGCCCGAGGCTGAACCCGAGCGCAGGTAGATGGTGCCGGTCCCCTTCTGGATGGCTTCACTAAAGGTGAGCACGATGTTGCTGCCAAGGGCAACACCCGTCATTCCATCGGTCGGACTAAAGGTAGAGACCGTTGGAGCTATTGAATCGATCAACGAAGAAGCTAAGAATGTCCCATCGCTAAAGCTAAAATTTTCTACATTCTTGACGGTATCTGTACCTTCGCTTCCTGAATTGGCTTTAACTGTGTATACCAACGTACCAGCATTAAAAGTTACTGTGTAATTGGTGCGTGCCAATGTATAGACAGCAGTGTCTGTGCCATTTCCACCATCAATAATGTCATTGCCCACGCCACCTTCGATTTTATTGGCTGTAGCACTCCCCGTTAATGAATCGTTAAAGTTTGATCCGATGAGGTTCTCAATATTTGTTAGGGTGTCTGTACCAAAGCCCGTAGCTTTCTTGGTTGTTAAATTGGCAGCTACTGCTTTTGTGGCATTAATAAAACTAACAGTGTCGATGCCTGCTCCACCATTCAGAACATTGCTGCCGGCGTTACCGAACAGCACGTTATCGAGTGAATTACCCACTGCAGAAATATTGCTTACACCCGTGAGTTGAATATTCTCGACATCATCGCCAAGTGTATAAGTAGAAGATGCTTGAACTAAATCTATCCCCTCGTTCTCATCTTCAATGACCTTATCACCAATACGATCAACGATGTAGGTATCATTACCGAGGCCACCCATAAGAACGTCGGTTCCTAGGTGACCGTCCAGCAGATTGTCAAAATGATTGCCAACGAGCGTGTCATCTAGCCCGGAGCCTACAATGTTCTCAACGCTGATTAAAGTAACTTCGTCACCGCTAGCGTTGTAAATCTGTGACTCAGCGAGATCAAGGGATACATTCACACCATATAGGGAGTAGTTAAAGCCACTTCCCGAAACACTCTTAAAACTAACAGTATCGATGCCTGAACCGCCATCAATTAAATCAATGCCGCCCCCACTGTCAACAGTATCATTACCTGCATCTAAGTTAACAACATCATTCTCATTAAAGACATAGAGACTTAACCCAGATGGTCTAGGAATATTAACAGTGTCATTACCAGCGGTGCCATTAGTAACTTTAGCTTGCCGTGTCGAAAACTCATAAACAATCTCCCCAGATTCATTGCCGGCTAGATCCTTTAACGCTCCCGATTCAATGGTAAGGAAATAATCAGTAGCACTCAGCAAACGTCCCGGCATCACAGTCAAGACATTCGTGGTCAGGTATGGGTAGTCTCCTCTTATGTAAACTCCATTGCCTGAAGTCACATCAAGACTCTGAACAATTTCCCCTGTAGGAGAATCCTTGCGCAGATAAATGTTTCCTGAACCTTTCTCGATTTCTTCGCTAAAAGTAAATGCAATACTGCTGTATTCCGGAACATCTTTAGCACCATCGACGGGGCTCGCTGATACAACAATCGGTGCTGTTTGGTCCAAAAGCGGGGAAGCGGGGACTGTTAAAACAAAAGAGTCATAAGCAGCCATTCCACTTGAATCAACCGCCCGTATTTGCAAGGCAAAAACTCCTACATCAGACTCATCCGGCGTCCCACTTAATTGCCCTGTCAATGGATTAACTTCCAGCCATGGCGGTATTGCTGTGAAGTCCTGCATCCTAACAGAATAGGCTAAGGGTTCAAGATCTGGGTCTGAAAAGGAACCAGTTGGAAGGTTATAAACGAAAGGTGTGTTCGGAGTTACTGTCAGATCTTCAATAAGATAGCCAGAAACAGGAATGTCATTATCTTCAGTAATATTGATAATTGTCTGGCCTGTAACACTCTTTGCACCGCCCGTACCTTGGCTACCGCTATTCCCATCATTAAAAACCCAATCGATCACTACCGATTCAGGTGGCGCATCTGAAGTGTTGCCGTATGTAATATTTTGAAGAGCCTTGTCGACTAACGACTGGGTCGCCTTGTTATTAAAAGCAAGCTTTAAAATACCACCAGAATTGGCATTCACACGACCAATAGTGACATCATCTACAGAGAAATAGCTTCCCTCAATCAGACTTGAAAGAATGCCGGAGGCTCTAAATACATCTTGAGCATTTGCTCCGCCACTCCTCGAAAGGGTAACTAATGAACCATTGTAGTTACCACTCGCCGAAAGTTCAGCATCATATATTGATGCATTACTGGATAGAACAACGTAATTTACGTAGTTGTTCCAACCTCCGCTTTCTGTATAGTTAACATTATTTCCAAGCGCGCTTTCCGCCGGTGAAAATGTAGTATCTAGAGACCCGTCAAGATTATAGCGAGCCAAAGCGAAATTCTCTTCACTAGTGCCTGCCACTACGAGCATGCCATCAAGCTGTTGGATAATGCTAAAGGCTTCAGCCGGATTAAATTGAAATTGCGAAAATGAAGTTTCTACCTTCCCATCCAAATCAAACGATTGATCTAACGAACCATCACTGTTGTATCTAACTAATTGAAAATGACTTTCAAAGGTTCCAGCTACAACCAACTTGCCGTCTGTTTGTTGAACAATTGAAGTAGGCGAATCCCAACCACTTCCATAACCACCAAAATTTGTAACAACTTTTCCATCGGTATCAAAGGTAGTATCCAGTTCCCCATTAAGGTCATAGCGAGCTAGGGTAAATTGAGTATTAGAACTTCCAGATACGACTATCTTCCCATCATCTTGTTGCAGAATGCAGTATGCTTCATCTTCACTGCCATAAAATCCACCAAAATCTGTAGTTAACATACCCCCTTGGCCGAAGGTTTCATCCAAGCTTCCATCCAAGTTATACCGCGCAAGACCAAAGTTATTATTTGTTCGGCCACCGACTATCAACTTGCCGTCATTTTGTTGAATAACGCTATACGCACCATCCAAATAGGTTCCATCACCAAATGTGGTCTTTACTGTACCGTTTTCCCCAAAGCCTGAATCTAAAGTGCCGTCATTGTTGTAACGAACCAACGCAAAATGTGGTTCGATCCAATTGTTAATGCCACCAGCGATGACTAACTTACCATCGGTTTGCTGAATGACGCACCGCCCAGTATCCGAGCTGTAATTATTGAGATCTGTTACGAGTTTTCCATCCTCATCAAAACTCGCGTCGAGTGTTCCATCTTTGTTGTATCTAACCAGAGCAAAATCGCCATTTGAGGATCCCGCAACCACCAGTTTTTCATCCGACTGCTGAATTACACTGTAACCAGTATCATCCGATAGCAAGGAAATATCGGTACTCTGGTAACCAGTACTATTGAATGATGTGTCTAGGGTGCCATCTGGCAAATAACGTGCAATGTAAAAATTCCCATCGCCACCAGCAACTACAAGTTTCCCATCAGCCTGCTGAATAACACTGCGACCTATGTCTCGCCCACCTAAGTCGGTAACAAGTTTGCCGTCTGAGACCGAAAAAGTGGGAGCAGTATTCACAGCCAAAGCCAGCAGCCCTTGCAAATCTATTGCTTGGCTATCTATCTGACCGGCAATCTTCTCTAACACCAAGTCCCCATCGAAATTGACACTCGACGTTATATCGTCACTTGCCGCGATATCAGCGCCGGTGGCAACAGCCAACTGATTGATAAACGATTGACCAACTGAGCCTCCCGCTACATTGCATCCATAGAGCAATAGATCGCCAGTGTCGGATATAGCATCCCCGATCACTTTGAGCTGTAATGTGTAGTTGGCGAGGTTCTGGTTATTGAGGGTTGTATCGCCCAGGTAGAGCTTGCCCTCAGTACCATGGCTGATGATCTGGATGGAATCCAGGCCACTGTAACCAGCGACGGCAGTCGCCATTTGTTCGATTCCATCCTTGTTATCGGACAGCAACACCCATGCCGAATCCTCAGGAATTTGGTTGATGAGTGCCTCGTAGTCCGAAACACGGCTATCGATGAAGAACAAATGCTTGATGGTTTTGATGTTTTTCATGGTGTGCATGCCCCTTGTTGCTGTTCTACAACAGCAGGCTTTAGGAGAAATCTCGACTGTTATCTATAGACTTTTTTCATTATGCGCTTTTGTAGATCTATTGCAAGATTTGTTAAATTGCTTTTGATTTTTAATGTTGGCCGGTCATTTCAAGCGCAACATATAATCGATTTCACGAATCCGCCGTAACGCATTGATCTCATTTACCATTCACCGACGATCCAACGTACTGGCCAGTGCTGTTGTAGAAGTAAGTCGTATTTTCTGGCCAATTCATGGCATTAATCTGATTGTTGTAGCGTCCGACTCCACAACCGCTAAGCAGGATGGCAGTTAGTACCGCCAGATAGGATGCCCTTCTGATAATCCGCTTCTTTAATGATTTCATCGCACTCCCCTGTTACAAAGACAGGGTAAAGATGCGCCTACAGAACGACAGGTGACGTCGTTTTTCTAGAGCTTTGCGTGTTTTAGTAGTTCGCTGGGTTCAACGCCCAGTCTTTCAGCAATCTTGAGCAGATTCATCAGGGTTAGATTGTGTTCGCCGCGCTCAATACCACCGATATACGAGCGATCCAGGCAAATCTCATGCGCCAAGCCTTCTTGCGATAGACCTCGCTCGGATCGCAGCTGACGAATAGCCTGACCCAGCGCAACGAGAGCTGGATGTCCAGAATGCAGGGGTGAAGGCTTTGCCATGCCCCCAATGCTCTTCGCTGGACGGATTAAGAACCACAGGATAGGATACCCAAAGACGCTATTTTAAATAAGGGGTACTATTCATTACATGTGGTTTTTGCCAGTAACGACATGACCTGTCGCTTTAGTCAGACACATTGATCAAACCACAGATAGGTATTCACTATGACAGATAGCCATCACGAAACGCTGGTGTACCGACTTTCCCAGATCCTGGTGAAGCTAAATCAAGGCCTCAAACTGAACCCTAAAACGTTAGCAGATGAGTTCAAGGTCAACCTGCGCACCATTCAGCGGGATTTGAACGAACGTTTTGCCTACCTTCCACTGGAAAAGGTGGATGGCCATTACCGCCTAGACCCCACCTTTCTGGGGAAACTGAGCACCAAGGACATTGAACGTTTTGCCAGTCTGGCGGGTGTTCGGGGTCTGTTCCCTTCCCTATCCGATGATTTCCTGCGGGATATCTTTGATGACCGGATGCAGGGCGCCTTGTTAGTCAAAGGGCATAACTATGAAGACCTGCGCGGCAAAGAAAAGCTCTTCGGCGCTTTAGAGCAGGCCATCTATGACCGCAAGCACGTGAGCTTTGATTACGCCAAGGACGGTAGCCTCAAGAACTATGCCGACATTGCTCCCTACAAGCTGATCAACCATAAAGGGATCTGGTATCTCACTGCCCTGGATGGCGACAAGCTCAAATCTTTCAGCTTCAGCAAGATTCAGAACTTGAAGGTTCTGGATAGCGGCTTTGAATGGGATGCCCAGCTGGATAGCAAAATCGCAGCGGATGATGGTATTTGGCATTCGGATAACCAACGGGAGGTGGTCCTCAAGGCCAGCCCGGAGGTGGCCGGATATTTCAAACGCCGCAAGCTGATAGGTAACCAGGTCATTGAGAAGGAGCTTTCAGATGGGAGCCTGATCATTTCGGCCAAGGTCAGCCACGACAATCAGATCCTGCCGATTGTGCGGTATTGGATACCCAACCTAAGCATCATCAGCCCCGAATCACTGCAAACGGAGCTTGAACAGAGTCTCAAAGCTTATCTGGAGCGATGAAAGCATGACCGCGATTGATATCCAGATCATTGCGTACGGTCTCTTGGGGCTGATCTTGGTCTATTCGGCAAAGAAACGACGCTTTGAACGCACTACCCTCTATGGAACGGAACAGTTCAAATCCTATCGCCACAAAGTCAGGGCACGATTATTGGATGCATTGCTCTGGGGACTTGGGTTTGGGGGTTTAGTCAGCGCCGCCTTGCTGGTGATTATTGAGTACGCCCCAGCGTGGGGCTTCTTGATGATGGTGCTGGCAGTGGCTTATGCGTTTGAAAAAGACTACTACTCAAGATTCCGCCGAAACTAATAATTACTCATCTACAAATTACCTCTATGAAAACAAACAAAACAATCACGATCGCTCTTGCCTGGTTTCAGCTTGCTATTAGTTTTTCTGTCATGGCCGTTCTTTTGCTTGGCTACATTTCGTTTATCAGCAATCCGAATAATGCAGACGACCAGTTAACTGTAAACGCCAGTAACTCTCTACGGCACGCCAGAGAAAGTATCAAAGAGTCCGTAAAGACTCTAGAAAAAATCAAGGGCGATGTTCCGGAGTATGTGAACGCCTTACAGCTACCTCAAACAATACTCAATCAAGTAGCTACAGTCAGCTACAGCCTTGCAGACAATCTTAACTTTCAAGCGCCCAGCAGCATCGAAATGCAAGGCATGAAGCCCATCGTAGTTATGTCACGACCACTTGCAGCCAATGCCGCCAGCATTAAATTACTTGGCGATCAAATTAAGGATGCGTCATCGGGGGTAAGGAACGCACAAAGCACATTAGTTGAATTACCACAATTATTTAGTGAGTTACAAAGCACTTTGGGTTCTACCAGCGAAGTTCTTGATGACCTGGAGCCTGTGGTCGCAAAACTTGAAAACACCGTCAACTGGGGGACAGCGATAGCACTTCTGTTCGCTTCTTGGTGCTTTATAAACAGCCTGACGACTTTAGCCTTAGCAAAATCAACAATCAGCACATCTAAAACGGAGTGATTCATGGATCTAAAATCAATTCCAAAAACCAGCCTGCTTGGCTTGGCAGGATTAGCGGTCATTATCGTAATAACATGGTTGCCTTTAACAGACACCATTGCAGATGCCGATGTTGATAAAGGATTTAACAGGGCCCTTGCCTCCTTTGCAATCGCCAAAGGCTTAAACATGGTGATCTCGGTTCTGCAAAGCACTCAGTTTAGTGCTCAGCCACTCGGCTTTGGCATTGCTATGTCTCCGGGTGAGCTATTAGATCCCATCAATGATCTGGTTGAGCAGTTCTCAAATGTCATGCTGCTGGCCACCGTTGCCTTCGGAATTCAGAAAGTCCTCATCGCAATTGGCGGTCATGCCTTGGTGAAAACCCTTCTCAGCGCTTTAGGTATTGCAGCAGCATGGTTTTTATACAAAGATCGACCAGTACCTCATTGGCTCAAAAATGCACTCATTCTGACTGTGTTAGTTCGTCTCGCAGTTCCGGCAGCTACGGTGATGTCAAATGGCGCATATCAAATCTTTCTAGAACCCCAGTATCAAACAAGCACAGAAGCACTTAAGGACTCATCGTTACAACTCGAGGCCATTAAATCGGCAACGCAAGAACCTCTGGTACCTGCGTCACAAGCGGAAGAGGCACCTATGCCGCAAGACGAGGCAAGACCTACTGCGCTACAAGCGGAGGCTGTAGTTCCTCCACTAGCGGATACGGTAACTGTGCCACAAGCCGCGACGGCACACGCAAACGAGGGCTTTTGGTCAAAATTAAAAAGAAAAGTATCTAATGTCATCCATCGTGCTAGCCCATCTGATTTCATGCAGCGGATTAATTCAAAATTTAATGGCATGAAACAAGAAATTCAGCAAATTGGTGAACAACTTACGCGCAACGTTGTTAGCCTGATTGTCGTTTTTCTGCTCCAAACCTTAATCTTCCCAATTGGACTGATCTGGGTTCTTTACAAGATCGGCGCTTCAATGATGTATCGATCAAAAAACTAATTCTAGTCACATATCAACGAAAGGAAAGTCATGAAAGCATTCTTGCTCATCGGTATGTCAGCCATGCTTTTTGGCTGCGCTGCTCAGACGCAAACACCTTTGCTGGATGCCCGACAGCTAGAAACACAAAAGATCACGCTGGGAGCCGTTCAAAGCCAGCTACATGAAGGTTCTAGCTCGGCAGAAGTAATTGCCGCTCTGGGCTCACCCAACATCGTGGCTACCAATCCAGATAAAACTGAAACCTGGGTCTATGACAAGACGTTCACGGAAACGGAAATTAGTGCAAGTGGCATCAACATTCCATTCAGTGGCTCTGTTTCTGGAGCAAAAGCCAAATCCAGTCGGTCGCTGATCGTCACCATCAAATTCAGCAAGCAAAAAACGGTTGAATCCATTCAATATCGCCAGACATCCTACTGAGAGCCCCCATGAAAATACTACTCCCCATTTTGATGCTGACCTTGATCGGCACTGTGTCTTTGGCCCACGCAGATGACGAAGTGACACCCCTACAACTCAAAGTCATGCAAACACGGAAATTCATGAAGCCATCCCTCGAAGTCTCAAAAGCAGCAGCGGAAGACGGGGAAAGCCTTGGCGCAACAAAGTGCATCAATCACATCGCGCTACGTTCCGATCCCAAAAACCACCGCAGTGGAGAAGTCAGCTGTATGTTTATGCCGAAGATTTCAATGTTTTCACATGGCACTGATTCAATAACCCGTGTTACATATGAAATCACTCCTAACCAAGACGACACTGAAACCACCGTCAGAATCAAAATGCTTACGAACTGGAAAGAACCGAAGCCAGTGAAAGACCCCGAAGAATATGCCAAACGTTTCAAAAGCATCGGTGACTTGATTTTCATTGAGGCCATTCCTTTAACACCTGCCGTACAGAACTGATCAACTAAAAGATAGGCAGCAACGTATGGCAGATATAAAAGTCTAGCCTCTTACCTTAACCACCCCACCCAACGCCCTCGGTTTCGACCCTGGGCGTTTTTCTTTTGTCTTTGCCACGGAGGTTGTTTATGCAAGTAATTCAAACCCTGCTTTGCCTTAGCAACATCATGAATGTTCACGTCCGGCTTTTTCTGGAAGGACGGTTTCTGGGGATCACCGATGGTGAGGGCCTGGAGCCGGATATCCATGGCTATGCCCTACTGCTTGAGCCCGGTGACAAGCTGGAGGATCTGCTGCTGGATCCAGAGGCATCGATTCTCAAGGGTCTGGTTGAGGAGAGCCCCTATGTGATCCCACCGGAATGTGTCGAAGAGCATCCCGACTTCTACGACGTGGTGTTTGTAGCGGGGGATGGCGACTATGGCATTACCGTCATCATCCCGAAGCTCCCCGGCGTGGATCCAGAGCTGCTTGCCATTTGCTCTGAAATCGCCACCCCTGCCCCCTTGGAAGTTGCTGGGTAGGGAGGGGAGGCAAAACTCGTAACTTCTAGATCTTTATCAGTCAGGCCGCAATGAAGCGGCTTTTTTTACGTCTGGAGAAAACCTATGAATGCACTTAACCCACCTAGCCACC
>JACCDN010028312.1_pt1 | contig 11427 bp, 11 predicted proteins | sample 7441691 | NCBI WGS metagenome assembly JACCDN01 (sample SAMN15323439, study PRJNA562643) | freshwater metagenome | isolation source: river surface water | place: USA:Blue River Watershed | collected 2017-08-16
AATTTTCGTGATTTTAAAAGAATTTTAAGAGCTTTTAATATTACAAAATCATCTATACCTGTTGCACCACATATTCTTCTTGAAAGAGACCCAAGTGATGTAGCTGAGATAATTCTGAGAAATAAAGAAAATATTCTTCTCAAAAAGTTAGATAATGAAAGGTCTAAACTAATTGAAAAACATTTTATGAACACTCAGAGGAAACTTTTGGAATATCAAAAAACAGATGAGTGGATTGGAAATGTAATAGATAAATATTTAAATGAATATTCAAACTCTAATGATTTTGTAAAAAAATACAATTTAAAAATTGAAGATTCTAAAAATACAAAAAATAAAAGCAATCCAACAATCGCTATATTTGGAGATATACATTATGGTAAAAGATTTGATAATCCTGTTTTGGGTAGAGCATATAACAAAGAAATAGCCCACGAAAGAGTTATGCAAATAGCAAAAAATGCCATTGAAGACTATAAATTAAGAAATGCAAAAGAAATAATTCTTATCTGCGTTGGAGATTTAGTAGAATCTATAATGGAAGATGGGATGCATGCTGGACATGTATATGAAATGGATTTATTTCAAGAAGAACAAATATTTTTTGCTTTGGATTCATTAAAAGCAATGTTGATATATGTTTTAGAAAATTCTAATTGCCCAATACAATTTCATGCTGTTCAAGGAAATCATGATAGAATTGGGATAGGTAGAGACCAAGATAAAAACAGAACAGCAGGAAAGATAATTTGTAAATTCTTAGAAAGAGAATTTAAAAAACAATCTGATAAAATAACATTTAATATTCCTAAAAACAATCTTTTAAGAATAATAACCGGTAATTTGATGTTATTTACTCAACATGGTGATTCTTCTTTAAGCAAAAAAAAGCCATCAGATATTGTAAATTTACAAGGAGAACCAGGGTGTTATAGTGTCTTAATACAAGGACATTGGCATTCCTTAAAGAGTGAAGAAGGAAATAATTATTTAGCTATAAAGATACCATCAGTTGCTTCAACAGACAAATTTATTCTTGAAGAATTAGGAAACAATAATCTTGCAGGGTTTATTATTTGCTATCAACCAGAAAATTGCTATGGTTTAAATTATAATAAAATAACATTAAAATAAAATGAATAAAAATTTAGAAATTCCACAATTAATAGAAAAAGAATTCTATGTTTTGACTGTAGATAAACTAAGTAAAAAATCAAGAATTCATACAAGAGAATCCGTTCAACAATGGATTGATAACCTAAAAAACCAAAAAGTAAAAAATTATAAAATAGAATATGCTTTAGAGGATGTTAGAGAAGAAGATATAAAAAATAATTTTATAAACGAATCTTTATACTGTGGAATAATTACTTCCTTAGAATTAAGAGGAGATGATTTATATGCAAAAACAAAGTTTAAAACAAAAATTGTTATAAATAAAAATATGATTGAAGACCCTAATTTTTTTGATAATTTAACCTTAACACCAAAAGGAAAAGGCAATGTCCGAAACAACATAATTTACAATTTTGAATTAATATGTTTTAATCTTGTGGAAAATTATAAATCTGTTTATAATTTTGATATAGACAAATCTCTTGATGAAGAAAAAGCAGATTAATCAATTAATATACAACAATAGTTTATAAACCCCCTTATTTAGGGGGTTTTTTATTTACTTTATTTTTATTAAGATATATCTTTATTTAATTAAACATATAATTAAAAATGAATAAAAATAAAACTTTAGCAATAAGTATTGATGGTACAATTCGAAATTTTTTTGAACAATTTGATATAATTTACAGAAAAAGATTTATAAAAAATCCTGGTTTGATTGAAATGAAAATCAATAGCGAACATCTCAGTTTTGAACCCATAGAAAATAATATCAATGAAGAAGATGAATTTGAAAAAAAAATAAATTCTTTAATTCATTTACCAATTACTACATATGATTTAAGAAACCATTATGAATTCGAAAATAAAGATACTTTTGATAATTTCATTAATAATAATACCGTAGAATTGTATAGTAGTGCACCACAATTTCCTTTTGCAATGGAAAAAGTAAATCAATTAAATTTTGCAAAAAAAGAATTGGGTTTAGATAATGTAATACTTTTTTGTCCAGGGGAAAACCAAATTATAACTGCAACATTACATTTTTTAACTAAAAATAGTTGCAAAATACCAAATATAATATTTTCAAATAATCAATTAGAAATATGGGATTATGCAGATTATGTAATCACTGATAATCCCAATATATTAGAAAACAAAAAATCAGGACAGTATTCAATAAAAATTATTAAAGAATATAACAAAGATTATGAATCAGATTTAGAAATAAATTCCTTAAAAGAGTTAGTGCCTTATAATTTAGAAAAATTAATTAAAAAAATTTTTTAATAATAATTTACTTTTCACAACTCATATATAAATTTAAATAAAATATAAAATTTAAAATGCAAGAAACAACTCAACAAATAGAAACACCAGTTTCAAATCCTGTTGAAGAACACAACATGATAATTGATTTGATAATTGAAAAAATTAATTCTAATGATTTTAAAATCTACTTCTATTGTCCACCAATGAATACTCCCAGTGGAGGTATTGGAGTATTGTTCAAACAAGCAAAAATTCTTAGTAACAACGGGTATAATGTTGAAATCATTTATGAACCAAGACATGATGCCAAAGCAAGTTTTCAAGAATCTCAGAAAAAAGGAAAGAAAATAGAAATTTATGAAAAGTTTAATCCAACATGGCTTGAAAAAGAAATAGAAGGCCTACCAATAAGACCTCTGGGTGCTGATAATAATGATATTCTTTTTAATGATGGTTCCAAAGAAAAAGCAGCATCAATTTCAATAAATGCACAAGATTTTGTAATAATTCCTGAAGGTTTTCCTAATATGATGCAACATTTTGTAAAAATACCATGCAAAAAAATAATTTTTGCTCAAAGTTGGTATTATATTTTAAATGCATTACAAGTTGGTCAAAATTGGAAAAGCTGGGGAATTGAAGATGTTATTTCAATTTCAGATGGGATTACACAGTATTTAAATATTATTATGCCCGGTTTAAAAATAAAAAATTATTCTCAATCAATAGATAGAGAAATTTTTAAACCAAAAAGTATAGCCAAAAAATATCCTAAAATTGCTTTTATGCCTGGTAGAACCCAAGACGCTGCAATAAAAACATATAATGTAATCAAAACATTTTATTCTTTTTATCCACAATTCAGATGGATTAGATTTGATAAACTTGAAGGTCTTTCAAAAAAAGAATTCGCAGAAAGATTATCAGAATCTGCTTTAGTGTTATATACTGATGAAATTGCAGGGTTTGGAACACTTCCCTTAGAAGCAATGGCTTGTAATACACACGTTGTTGGGTGGAACCCACTTGGTGGTAAAGAATATATGAATAGCCAAAATGGATTTTGGGCGCACAATGGAGATATTTTTCTATTAGCAGAATTATTAGGAATTGCTGTTGAAAAATATATCATTGGCGAACTCGATTTACCAATGGTAACAGAAGAATATGAAAAGACTTTAGAAAGATACACTAAAGAAAAAGAAATAGATTCAATAATAAAAATTTATAACGAATACAAAAATGAAAGAATTGAAGAACTTAACAAGCTTAAACAATAAAGAGTTACTACTGGTTTTACCAGTCAATAATTTAGAAGATGTTCTGTTAAACGAATGCCTTTATTCAATTGCCGAACAAACAAAAGCGGTTGATTTATTGGTTCTCGTAAATAACTTGAGTGACCAAGAAATAGAAACTCTTAAAAATATAATTGAAGCTCCTAAAATAACTTTAACTCAAAAAGATGACAAAGGAGAAATTACTCATAATGAAATAAATTCAAAAAACGACATTAATTATACTATTGAAAAATCTAATTCAGAAACTTTTCAAAAAATTTTTAATGAAGCTATGAATTATGCCAATCAAAATCAATATAAATTTTTTAGCATTGTAGAATATGATGATGTTTTAACAAAAGATTGGATAAATAAATCTATGTTTTTTGCATCAGAAAGGGAAGATATTGATGTTTTTCTACCTCTCATTAAAGAAATGTCAAATGGTGTTTTTTTAGGTTATTTTAATGAGGCTTCTTGGGTTGATGGATATTCAGAAGAAGCTGGTTTTTTCGATACCCCTTTATTATTGAGATTTAATTGTATGAATATAACAGGTTCTATATTCAAAACTCAATCATTAATAAATAAAAGCGAAAATAAAAATGGTTATTATTACGCTATTAAAGAAAGTATAAAAATAAACTATGCTTATGAATTTTTTTTAAGAATGTTATATGAATATCTAAAAATGTACACCATACCAAGAGTTGGATATGAACATCGAATTGATAGGCCTCAACCAAAAGTAAATTATTTTAGTTCAAAAATACCAAGAGATATTACAATAAAAACGCCGGAACAAGGAGGTATTACAAATGAAGAATATTCATTTTGGTTAGCATTAGCAAAAAAAGAATATTTCTACGATACTGATAGAAATTTAAAATTTGAACCTGTGGTTGCAAAGGTTTAAAGAAGATAGACCCTGTTTTCGAATAGGGTCTTTTTTATAAACATATTTAATGGAAAAAAAAAATAAAAAACTCAAAGATTTAAACGAGTTAAAGTTTGATTCGGTCGGAGATGAATATCTATACTTATTTGAAACATTATCAGATACAGATTATGCAAATTCCATCAATAGAGAGCAAGTAAATATAGAAAAACTACGTGAACTTTATACTGAACTATTAAAAAATAATACCCTTGATGTTAAATATAAAGATAGTAAAAGATATTGGTTTAAAGAGCAGGAAAAAGCTATTGTTGACTTTATTAAATGTGAAGATGAAGCAGAAAGAAATAGAATTTTTAACAAACATCTTTATAAGCCGTTAAACAAATTAATAGAAAACATAATTTTTACATATAAATTATTTAGAAGTGATAGCAATGTAAAAGATATTCAACAAGAATGTTTGTCTTTTTTAATGACAAAGCTTGAAAAATTTAATCCAAAAACCGGAGCTCAAGCGTTTTCTTATTTTGGAACAATAGCTAAACACTATTTAATGGGTGAGCAAAGAAATGCCTATAAGTTAATAAAATCTAATATTGATATTGATGAAAATTTAGATGAAGCATCTGAAAAGCCTGAATATAGTTATGAACTAAATTTAGACGAAGAAATAATCGATATGAATTTTGAAATTTTCAACGAAGTAATTAAAATACTTGAAAAAGATGTCGAAAAAGGAAATCCAAAATTTAATCAAAACGATATCAAAGTAGCAGAGGCTATTGTATGCTTGTTTAAGACTCATAAACTACTTGGTTATTATAATAAAATTAAAATATATTATTTTTTTAAAGAAAGAACGTATTTGACAACCAAAGAAATAACCAGTAGTATAACTAAATTAAAAAAATACTACAACAATATGAAAACAAGCTATATTAAAAAAAGAAATAAATAATTTTTTTTTAGATTTCTATTTATCATTAAATATTAATTATAAATATGTCAAAAGTAGAAATCAACCAAGAAAGTTTATTAACCATTTTAAATAAGGTATCTTCTAACATTGAAGAAGAAAGAAGTCTTGCTCTCGAAAGATATAAAAGACAAGACGAAAATATTGAAAGCGATGAACAATTTGCTATTCAATCAAAAGGTCTTTGTGATTTACTAAAGATTGCTGCTGATAGGTCAAACAATTTAATGGCTATGGGAAGAATGATTGCGGGAATACTTTTTAAAGATGCTAATTTACAAAATAATAACAATTTCAACGAAGATGATATAAAGGCAGAAATTAAAAAACAAATACATGAAGAATCAATTTCTGATGACTTAACAGATTTTGATTCTAATGAAAAAATAAAATAAAGATGGCATTTAAAAACCCAGTTATAAGTCCATTAAATGAAAACCAAGAAAGACTTTTAGCTCAATTAGGCTCGTTAAAAAATATTTTGACACTTCCGGTCAAAAAACAATTAAATATTGCCTTAGAAAAACAGATTTCATCATTTGATTATTTAGTAAGAATAGCACAAGCAACAGTTGGACAGGCTTTTGTAGATATTTTAATTAAAAAATTTATTGACCAAATTTTTGACCCCAATAATGATAAATTAGAAAGATTGGTTTTAACTTCAATAGCCAAATCATTAGATAGTCAAAATAAAAAAATATCAAACAACCCAGAGATAAGCAACGAGGAATGGCTTATAGACAATGCATTACCATCATTGCATTTGATTTTTCAAGAGGTTAAGGTTTTAATTGTGAAACAAATAATTGCTATGATTTTTGGACCAAAGGAAAAAATGAGTCATTCAAATATCAGCACGGCAAATATGGAGCCAACACCAACAGCAAGTCAAATATTAAACGATGTAGTTGCTGCTGAATCAATGTTTTCATTGACAACTTCAGAAGGCAATGAATTTGGAGATGCAGAATATAATACTATAAAATTAAAAAAAGAGTTAGAAGAAGGAATTGTTCAATTTACAATATCTTGTCAAGATATTAAAATTAAGTTACCTGAAAACTTTGACCAAGATATGAACGATATTCTTGGAAATATTTTAAACACATTACCTGGAATTACAGGTCAACCAACACAAGGTTTAATAAAAAATCCAACAATTGCATTTGATTATATAAACAATCATGTTGCTAATGAAACACAAAGGATTAATACACAAGAGAACGTAAATGCAATAAGAAAAAGTTGGCTTCAAATTTTACTTGAAAAATTGTTTAATACTTTAATAATTTCAATAACTCCTTATTTGTCAACATTATTAAATCAAATAAATTCTGAAAATCCAACTCTTAACCTAACAATAATCGGCATTATTTCAAGTCCTTTTGAATTAAAAAACCTTCAACAATCAGACGAAGCACAATTTAATCAAAAATCGGTATTTATGAAAACATTTTTAAATGCAATGTATGCTCTGTTACTTTCCATTCTATTAAAAGCTACAATAAAAGAAATAAAAAAGTTGATTAAAAATGCACTGGCAAAAAAAGCTCAAATAAGACTTCAAAGCAAAATAAAAAGACTTCAGAAAATAAGAGAAGGAATAAATTCTTCTCAACAAAAAATAGAAAAAGCTGCTGTTGCAACAGCTTCTTTACAAGAATTTAACGACATATTTAATTTCAAATAATAATGGGATTCATACCTATAGACCCTAAATTACAAAAATCAGATGCAATAGCCAATTATTTTTCGGCATTAATTCAAGATGAAAGAAACGTTGTGCCAAAATTAAATATTCCACAAATTTTAATGGCAAAAGTTCGACCTGGATTAGATGCTTCTGCAACACACAGCGTTGTTATTTCAAGATTTAAAGAAGCTGGTATTCCAACAGGACCACTTTCAGAAGGTATTCCAAATTCTATGGAAGAATTTGCCAGAATAATTATAGAAGAAGTTTTTGAATCAATACAAAACGAAATGAGAATTGATGCAGTTGTTGACCAAGGGATGCAAGTTGTGTCAGCCGGAGCAAATGCAGGTGGTCCTGTTTTATCAAATGGAGTAAATCCAGCACCACACACAGGAATAGGAGTTGCAAGATGAAAACGAAAAGTGAACTATTAAAAGAAATGCAATTAATTGCAGAAGAAGTCCAAAAAACAAAAGATGAAATTGAGACACTATTACAACTAATTGAAAAATTAGAATTAGATTATTTTAAATTAGCAGAAGAAATAAGTAAAAATTAATGGCTGGAAAAAATACTTTTACAAGTCTTTCAGAACATCTCTTGACTCAAAATGGTCAAGATACATTTAGAACATTTCCAACACAAGGTTCAAGACTTTTTTATTCAGCAATAGTTAGAAATGTAGATGATGGTGCTGCCCAAAACAGAATACAAGCTGAAATTGTTAACATTGATATAAATGGCAAAATTATACCAGGAAAAGATAGAGATATACCTTTAGAAAAACTACCAATATGCCTTCCAATTAATAGTGAATTTTTTCATGCAAGACCAAAAGTAGGAGAAATGGTTTGGGTTATTGCAGAAAACCCAACAGATTTAACTTCTCCAAGATTCTGGTTTGGTCCAGTTATTACAAACCAAATCAAACTACCTTTTCAAAGCTACAATGATAGTATTAATATTTATAACACTGCTTCATTTAACAAAAAAGAGATTTTAGATGGTCCAACTTTACAAAGTCAAATTAAACAAAAAACAGTCTTAGCATCACAATCCGAAATTGCAATTCAGGGCAGAGAAGATGCCGATATGGTTTTAAGACCAAGAGAAATCGAAATAAGAGCTGGTCGCTTTAAAAATAATTCAACAACAGAGATAAACAATGATAGCCCTTGTAGAATTCAATTAAAACAATTTGATAGTAGTCCTAATCAAACTGGAATTAAAAATATAGATTCTTTAGTTTTTTCTAAATTTATTCCATTTTCTCAGATAAACATTAATGCAACAAATATAAATTTAATTTCAAATGAAGGAAAGTTTAGGGAATATAATAGCAATACAGAAGAAAACAAAAACAATCCAAGACTAAAAGATTTTGGTGAAACGGCAGCAATACTACATCCGGTTGCTTTTGCTGATGAATTAATTGTGGTTTTAAGACTTATTATACAACACCTATTAACACACATTCACACACCACAAAACCCACCTTTATCAAACAATATCAGTTCTCAGTTAGAACCTTATTTAAATTCAGGAAAAATTAATGATATTGCATCTAATGGAATTAGGGTTAATTAAAATCAATCAATAAAACTTGAACTTCTTCTTCAATTTTTTTGGAATAAAGTTTTAAACCTCTTCTTCCTTTTATCTGTTCGAAAATATCTGTTTTATTTGATTTATACAAATTAACTAAAAATTTTTTTGAGATTTTAATTTTTTTATTACCACAAATTAGTTTCCAATCAACTTTATGCTGAAACTTTTGAATGAATTCTTCGGATAGTTTTTGATTTTCACTAATCTCATTCCAATATACTTCATCTTGAAATTCTCGAATAAAATCTTCGGAGAGTTTTTGACATTGACTAATAAAATACCAATCAACTTTTTTCTGAAATTCTCGAATAAAATCTTCGGAAAGTTTTTGCTTTGCACTAATCAAATCCCAATTTACGTAATCCTGAAATTCTCGAATGAAATTTTCTGATAATTTTTGATATTTACTAATCAAACCCCAATTTACTTTGTCTTGAAATTCTCGAATGAAGTTTTCTGATAATTTTTGATATGTACTAATTCTTACCCAATTTACTTTATCCTGAAATTCTCGAATAAAGTCTTCGGATAATATTTGGTGAACACTAATCATACTCCAATCAACTTTATCTTGAAATTTTCGGATAAAGACCTCGGATAATTTTTGGTAATCACTAATTTTATACCAATCTACTTTATCCTGAAATTCTCGAATAAAGTTTTCTGATAATTTTTGATATGTACTAATTCTTACCCAATTCATTTTATGATGAAATTTCCTAATAAAGCATTCAGATAAATTTTGATATACACTAATATTACCCCAATCTAAATTGTCTTGAAATTTTCGAATGAAGTCTTCGGATAATTTTTGATATATACAAATATTACTCCAATCTACTTTATCTTGAAATTTTCGAATGAAGTCTTCGGATAATTTTTGATATGTACTAATCCGACTCCAATCTTCCCTTTCTTTAAACTGTTGGATTAATTCAATTTCTGGAAGATTCATCAAATCAATATTCAAACATTGTGACTTTATAATATTTTTTATTTCTTCTAAAATCAAGTTTTTTTTTATAAAAATCAAATTTAAAAATTATAATTTTAATTTTCAAGAAATTCTAACTAAAATATCTGTATCTGGTTGTCTTATTTGCCACATGGACACAGGGGTAGAAAAAATAGCATTATTAATAGGTTCAATTCTTGTTCGATATATACCAGTATTTAAAATATTCTCACGCTGACCAGTAGCTTGGGAAATAACTGTAGAACTATATTGACCTCCTTCTAAATTATAAAATCTTATATCTACAATATTAATTACACCGGGAATTTCCCTTATAGCATCAACTATTTGCGAAATATAAATATGTTGATTCATTTGCCACTTTTCAATATCCATAAAACCTTTAATCATAGTAATTGTATTTACTTTAATCTCATTTAAGTTATATGATTTATCAACAAATAAGTCAACTTCAATTTGCAAATCAATTACTTTTCCATCATTAACTTCAACAAAATCATTTATCATCCTGTAAGATGTTAAATATTCTACAAGATTGTTTTTTATTGTGTTAGAAGACCTTGGACTTAATTTATTATTTGCATCTTTTGATAAAATATACAGTTTTATCTTATTATCTTCGGTTTTCCCATAAATTCTAAACGGGGCACCGAATTTACCTGGCAACTGATAAGCTCTTGAAATATAATCATCTAAAGTAACACATCTTTTTTGTGCTGCAAAATTTGATGAAATTAAATACTTTATTTCATCCACAGTCTGTAAATCAGCTCCACCAACTGCTGCAATTGGATTTGTTGCTCTTGTAGAATTAATAACATTTTGTTGAATTTGTGCATCATTACCTACAAAAACAGCATCCACATTTCCCACTTGCTGTAAAGTATTTGAACCCACATTTGATAGTGAGCCTCCACCAATACGATATTGAATATACAAAGTAGAAGATGCTGGTAATTTAACGCCAAGGGCATTATTATTAAAAACATCAGATGCATCAATTAAATCATTATCAATAGCAATATTAGCAAGATAATACTCATAAGCATTGTAATCTGCAACACCTCCTCCAAAAGTAATTTTACAACTACCATCTGCCATAAACTCCTTGATAAATCTTTGTGGCACTTCAAGATACTGACCAACCTGAACGCCGTTGCTTGTAGGTTGTGAATCATCAGCGATGAAAATCTTTTTTTGTGCTAAATCATCAACTTCATAATATCTATTTTGAAACTCATTAAATTCTGTATAAGTTGGAGGAGTTAATAAATTAAGACCAGGCTTACAAATTACGCTTATAATTTCCAAAACATTATTTTCAGGCAAATAAACTTCAAAAAATGCAGTTGCTGCCTCTTCTGTTGTTATTTCTTTTTTATAAATAACAGTAACACCAGCTTTAATTTTTTCTCTTTTAATAATTTTATATCTTAAAATATCTTGATTCGCATTAAATACCGGTAAAATTTTTCTATTTGCAATTCCATCAACAGAATAATCAGAAGAAAAGTCACATTCATTAACGGTTTCAAAAACCTGACCAGCCCCTTTAATTTGAACTCCTGGTCTATATATTGGTAAATATGAAGT
>JACCDN010979041.1_pt1 | contig 11427 bp, 17 predicted proteins | sample 7441691 | NCBI WGS metagenome assembly JACCDN01 (sample SAMN15323439, study PRJNA562643) | freshwater metagenome | isolation source: river surface water | place: USA:Blue River Watershed | collected 2017-08-16
ATGGGAACAGAATAAGGTTGCACAAGTTAGCTTTCCTCATGTTGAAGGGCTGGAAGAGGGCTATGGAGACGGTTATCGAAGTATCTATATTGCTCGCGCCGAAGCACGCTATAACGCAACAGCCGAGCAATTGTTTGGCGATGCGTTCGTTGCATTTGAAACGGGTAATTATACTGCCTCGAGTGCGCTTGCCGCATTGGCAATCTGTAAACAGTTAGGACTTGGTGGTTCGCAAACACCTGAAGGGCAACAATAAATATGCATAAATTCACAACAGGTTTATTGATGGCTGGTTCAATAGAGATGCTCGCAGGTTGCAGTGGTGCTGGCGGGCTCGTGTGGGATGAAGCGCAAGCGCGCGATGCGGTACGCGCGAATAACTATACCGAGGTACTGATTACCGATAAAGATATAAATGTGTTTGAGGTCGAGCTCCACTGTGGTTCTGATAGTGGCTATACGGTGTCTTTTGATTTTGAGGCAAGTACAGATAGTGGTGAGCGTGTGGTCGGCCATTTATGTGCAAACGCGCTTGGACGTAGTTCTATACGAGGCGTGGAGCTCGCGGGCAATTAAGCGAGCAAGCTTTAAGTAATTGTTACAATAGCGTGTAATGGCATCACTATTTATTGAAGGGTACGAGCCCGAGACGTTTAATCCAGAGAGAGCCGCTCAAGATACATGGGATTCTCTTTGTCGGGTGCAGGCATTTAAAGAGGGGAATTTTAACTTTGCATCCGTCCCAAATGCGACTTTGAAAGTTGAAGCTGACGAGTTGTATAAACACCCGCGTGAATTTCTGGTCGTTATGAGTCATTTTGCGCTTCATCCTCGCGTGCGTGATGCCGACGTAATCACCTATGTGCCCGATGGTATGCGCCCGTTTATGCGTGTATTGAGTTTGGTCATGAATAAGCCACTTGCTCATGTGGTACGAAAGCTTGAGACCAAAAGTCGTTATGATTTTATGTTTGCCTCTGAAGAAGACGAGAAATTGGCGTTCTCTGCGAAGCGACTGCTTATAGGAGAAGATGTAGTGACTTCACTTGGCTCGGTTGCAGGGGTGCGACAATTGCTCCCGGCTGAACAAGAAGTGCACTCACTCGCACTATTGTTGCGTGGAAGTGTGCGAGATGAATACAAAAAAATGCTCACGAGCGACAACTATTTGCTTGAACGCGAAATTCCGACGGACAAAGATGAGTTTAGGTCACGGTTAGAGGCAGGTTGGTATGCGTGAGTGTATCAGGTGCGCGTCAATAAACTATGCTCATGCTTGCGTTTGAAGAGCGGGGCGTATTAAGCTGAAAATCTATGGATGAAAGCAACACTTTTCAGTGGGTTGATGATGCTGAACGCTTGCAGTCGCTTGCGCATGATTTGCATGATGAACTTATAGAGGATTTTTTTGGTGCGCAGGAAGTGATTCCTGATGTGCAGGTGATTAATGGTCGCGGAAAACGAGCAAGAGTAAAAATAGATGGAGTGCTGGCACAGGATGTTTTCAAAGAACGTGCCGAACAGCTTGAACCTCCTGCAAGTAAAAGTGCTATTGGGCAGGGTGCCGTGTATTTTTGCGCACTTATGGAGCAGTGGGACAGAGATGTGACGTTGCGTGATGAGCTGATAGTCTTCAGGGCGCAGATTGAGCAAACTGCACAGCAACCAAAATATATGAATAAAGCTATGGAACTTGGACTATATGAAAGGGTAAATCATCCGGAACGGGATAGATTACCTCAGTTTCTCCGTGCTCAAGAACTCGTTATGCAAGACATTCTCTCTTATAAGCATCAAGTGGGCGAACGTAGCGATTCATGAGCGAGCAATTGCCGGTTTATTCAAGAATCCCAAAGCGGATCTCTGCCATCAATCTCGAGCTTATGGAGGGTAAAATTAATGACTATGAAGCGGTGAAACGACTAATAAGTGAGCTTGATGATTGGAAAGGATTCAAAACACTTTTTCTTGGTCGGTTGGTGCGCGTTGATAGTCGTTTTATTGATGCGACTCGTGGGCTAGGTGATCAGAGAGGATACATCGGTGAGCTCAGCGTGCGCTATGCCGAATTGCAACCAAATAGATATACCGCTGGGAGTTACAGGGGGTTACTTGTTACGGTTGAGTTGCTGGAAGCTCCTGATGCGCAAGACTATTCAAGTCTCGTGGCTGTCTCTTTGCCTGCGGGTGTGAGACAGCCGATGCTCGTGCCTGAACGTGCTCAGTTCTATGCGGTTGATTGAGCGTGCTTATGCTTGCATAGATGCCAGCAATACACAATAATGGTCGTTTATGAAAAGATATGATAACCGCACTACAAAACCAAGACAAAGCTCTACCACTACCCCTGCACCCATTGCTCGTATAAACACAAGATTGATTGAAGGAAGAATCTGCGCTGAAGAAGCCGTAGAACTTCTTGAGCCTTATGCAAATGATTGGAATGCTATTGCTGGTCAGTTTGACGACCGACGTGTGTTTGTTAGTTCTGAATTTGTTATCCAAAATGAGCTACGACAGACAAGACCAGCTAAAGGGTATATCGGTAAACTCTCTGTCGAGCGAGTGGTTATTGCAAAAATAATGCCAGACGCGCGGGTAAGTGGTATACGGTATGCTGGTGGCATGGTGCTCGCTTCTCTCTATGACGATGTGCAACGTGAACAATGTAGCGCACAAGTTGCTGTGTCGCTACCACGAGAATTCAGTTATTCAAACGAAGACGTCACGAGAACAGTATTTTACGATATAAGCCAGATTGGTCGACCGCAACAAGGTTAAAACTAAATATGGGGAAGTTACAAAGACCAAAATCTGGGTTTAAACCAGTATCGCATTTTAGCCCAGTGAGGCTGGAAAAAAGCCTGAAGCGAGCATGGCGAATGCAACACCCTTTAGGAGCTACTATGGAGCGAGGATCGTCGGCGGACCACCCTGCCGAGCAGTCGACTACAGAATATAAAATTCCTAAATTCTTTACCCGCTTAAATGTGGCGGTGATGAAAGGTGAAATAACCGATATTGATGCAGTTCGGGCTATTGCTGAAGCTGGAGATGCTTGGTTTGATTTCGCGCTTTTACTTGGGGGCGAAAAGGTTGAGGCGAAAGCAGCTCTTTTTTCAACAGATACAACGCAAAGTGAGCTTCCTCATGTGGGATACCTTGGCGATCTAGTCGTACGCCACGCCGAGCTCGCGCCAAGCAGTGTATGCGCGGGGTATTATATTGGCTCTATTGTCGCGGTAGAACTGCTTGCAGTACCTGATAGCCCTGAGCCAATTGCGTATGCCAGTGTATCGCTACCAGAATTTTTACGAAATGGTCCAAATGTCTCATCAAGAGCAATCTTCTCGTTAACTGAGTAGTATTAAAATTTGCTCATGCTTGCAGTTGTGAGTTTCGATACGTACACTGGGTTACATGAAATTAAGCCACTTCCAAAAACGAGAAGATGTCACACGAGTTTGGCCATCTTTAACACACGAATTTGACCCTGAGACGAATGTAAATCGGAACGTTTTCTCACTCATGCCACACCACAATGCATCAGGGATAATGTTGAACCGGGATGTTCGCATGAATGTTGCTACCTATCGTGACGGAATACTGCGGAATGGTGGCATACCTCGCTGGCAACAGGGGCTACTATTTCGGCTAACAGAGTTAGAAAGTGCTCGGGCGGTTATGCATCGTACAGATGCTAGGCTTGTTGAAGCTGTTCGCCCTTCGGATAGAGCCTTTAAAGGTCATGTTATTCATGATGAATATGCAGTAGCTGTGCAAGGTATTGTGCATCCGAATCAAGAAGGTTGGGTTGCAATTAGTGCACCAGAGCTAGATTTCAAAATGAATCATAACGAGCCACTTCGTACCGTTGCAGATTTAAAGTGTTTGATAGGTCAGCTAACGAGTGCTCAAGCAGAAAAGCAGAATGCAATGTACAGCCAGTGGGGCTATTTCCGCGTCAATGGCGTGCAGATGATTTAAAAGGCAGGGAATATATCCCTCATGCTTGCTCGTTTTCATAATTGGAAATACAATACATTTATGTCAGAAACATATCGTGGACAATACGTATTAGCAGAAGTAGGACCTGATGCGAAGGGTGCTATTGAGATGGATATTCAACGGCAAGGAATGGATAGTTTCATCGCAGATGCTGAGCATAGATTGCGAGCTCAAAATCTAGGACTTTATTCGCTAATGGCTCAGTTTATGTTTGATCGGGGATTTACGGATGAACAAATAACTGCAGCGCGAGAATCTATGGTGCTAACTCATGAGTTATTGAGACGAGAAGCCGAGGCGTTCGTGCTCCGCATGTCAGTTTAAAGAACCGCTAAGTTCAATCCTTCTCAGCTTCGAAAATCTCAAACGTCTCCTCAAACGTCCGATTCCTGTCAGTGGTTTGTAGGGTGTAATTTAATCAAAGTATGAATTTGGTACAATACGACTATGTTAGATTACTCGAACTTTAGAAAAATCCTTACACTTCCAGACGGAGTCAGCGCTCCAGAAAGCCTAACTTATGGAAATATTTTTGCCAGACCACTTACTCGAGAAGATGTAGATGATGATTTAGCCGGAGTTAACTCGAGCATAGAAATCATTAAAAAAACACGCGGAGGTTCTTGGCCTTCTGGTGTTCTAAATAAGGATGAAGATTTGCTTGACCTTGCATGGCACGAGCATGAGTTTCGAGATGGCGATTCGTTTGCTTATGTTATGTATACAGATAAAAATGAGTACATCGGTTGTTTTTATTTGTATGCAATTGGGGTACGTACTCCACTTAACGAACAGAATCTTGACTATGAAGTTGATGCGAGCTGGTGGGTAACAAGTGACATGTATGAAAATGGATACTACGAAAAAGTATACGAAGCGCTACAGAAATGGCTGGCAGAAGATTTCAATTTTTCAAAAATCATCTATTCGAACGCTATCATCCCACAATAAATTTTCACAGTGTCTAAAATCGCTATCGTCTGCTCGAACGTCCGATTCATAACTGTAATCTAGTTATTAAAAACGTAATTTGTTACTGTAGGTTTATGAAGAACGCAATCATTTTGCACGGAAAGCCTGATAGAGAAGAGTATTACGACCCTGTGATGCCAAGCATGAGTAACGCGCACTGGTTGCCATGGCTGCAAGCACAACTTTTGAAACAAGATATACACGCAGTAACTCCAGAAGTACCGTTTGCATTTGACCCAGAGTGGGATCTTTGGCGCAGGGAAGTTGAGCGATATGATATTGGTCCAGAGACAATGATTGTTGGGCACAGTTGCGGCGGTGGATTCTGGCTCCGCTGGTTGAGTGAACACAAGGATATCTCGGTAGGCAAAGTAGTTTTAGTAGCTCCATCTTTAGGTTTGAGTTGGGAAACGGGAAGAGAAAAGTTTTTCGGCGATTTTATGCTCGATCCTGATCTGGTGCAGAGAACAAAAGGAGTGACGGTCTTTTATTCTGATAATGATCATGATGGGATTCTTGATGCTCAAAAAAGTATCAACGAACAGGTAAGAAACGTTGCATTCCGAAAATTCCACCTCGGCCACTTCACGATAGATGACACGGGTACCGAATTTCCGGAACTACTAGAAGAACTAACTACTTAACCTTACGTTCGTTTTTTTCGTAAGCTTGTTTTATCTTCTTTAGAAATGCGCTGTTAGTCATTAAAATTAACTATAACCTAGAATTAAAATAGAAAATATATTGACAAAAAAAGCAAGTATGGTACAATGATGTTACAGCACCTCACTTGGACGAAAGTTCTCGTGAGGTCTTTTTTATTGCTATCATTAGTTTATGAGAAGGATAGTCTTAATTGATGGTGAGAATTTAGTTTACGGTCTGAGACATTTGTTAGGGGAAGAGGGGAACCCTGCTTCGAGAGAATCAGTAGAGAACTTTAACTTCAGAGGGATGATTGAAGAAATGCTCGCTGATAATTTGCCTTCTGAAATACTATGGTTTGGTGCAAGACTAAAATTGTATGAACAAAACGAAGAAATCAGGATAAAATCCAGTAAAGCTATAAGGACTCAGTCTGCATTCGTGAATCATATTCAGAAGCAGAAAATTGATTTTGTTAAAGTAGGCTATCTGCGTGCGAGAGAATCAGATCCTTGCGAACATTGTCAGTTTCAAAGTTGGAAACTTACTGAAAAAGGCGTCGATGTTGGCCTAGCGGTCAGAATGCTGATTGAAGCTAATGATAAAACTGAGCTGGTAGTGATTAGCGCTGATACGGACTTGATGCCAGCTTTTAAGGCTTCTATGAAACTAGGAACAAAAGTGATGCACGTAGGTTATGAATTTAGGCCCGTACACGCACTGTTCAATGCAAGTAACTCTGTAAGAACAATTACGGTACCGATAGCGCAGAAATACAGAGACAGATAAGTATGATTTTAGCTGGAGGCCAATAATGGAACTAAAAACCATTCTCGGGATATTGCCGGTTATAATTGCAGTGCCTTCCTATTGGCTCTATGTACGAAGTATTTATAAGGGTACGACTGTTCCACATATGTACTCATGGCTCATTTGGAGCATTCTAGCGGGCATTGGCTTTGCAGGTCAGGTGAGTGGACATGCGGGACCAGGGTCATGGAACACAGGTATCACGGCGGTGGTGTGTTTCATTATTTTCCTCATTGCGATTAAGAAGGGTGAGAGACGGCTAAATAAGATAGACAAGATCCTGCTTGCCACTGCTTTTTGTGCCATTATTTTACGGATTATTACAAAAAACGCAGAGACAGCCACCTTGCTCGCAACACTTGCTGCACTCGTCGGGTTCACGCTGACATTTGAGAAAGCATATCATCGACCGAAGCAGGAAAATCCCACGACGTTCTTCATGAATTCAATACGAAATTTTATATCGCTTTTCGCACTGAATTCTATAACGTTTCTTACGTTTTTCTACCCGTTCTGCATGATGCTCGCAAACGCCTCAATTTTGGCAGTTCTCGTTGTCAGGCGCCACTCAATTAAAAAAGTTTAGAGCTACGAGCTGTTTTATTGGCAAACCTGCTATGATTTAGAGATGTTAAATAGCACAAATTTTGACAGAGAACTCCAGATTGCTAAGCGACTTGCGAATGATGCAGGCGCAATCATGAGAAAGTATTTCAACAGTGGCGAAGATAGTGCGCGAGTGAAGGACGATAAAACTATCGTCACGAAGGCAGATACTGAAATAAATTCGCATGTCATAGCAGTGTTGGCGACCGAGACGCCTGGCTACAGTGTATGGGGCGAGGAAGAGAAATCTATCAAGCAAGACGCGCCATATACTTGGGTGTGTGATCCGGTTGACGGTACGATGCCATTTGCTAAAGCCCTGCCCATATCGACGTTTTCTATCGCATTAGTAAACGCAGAAGGAATGAGCGTGCTTGGTGTGGTGTATGACCCATTCACTGACAAATTGTATGAAGCAGTGCGGGGCAAAGGTGCATTTATGAACGGCACACCAATTCGTGTGTCAGATAAAGATACCTTTGATGGTGCATACATTGACGAAGAGCTGTGGTTTAATAGCGAAGAACAAGTAGCTTTTGATAGCCCTAAAGGTGCACTCAACAAACAAGGTGCGAAAGTAACGACGCTATGTTCGGCGGTAATAACTGGATGTATGGTTGCGAACGGAACATATGACTCCATGTTGTTCGGGCAAGGTAAGCCTGAGGACATAGCTGCGCTATCCGTCATTGTCACCGAAGCAGGAGGAAAAGTAACCGATTTATTCGGAAACGAACAAAGATACGACACGAACATTAGAGGAGCTGTAGTGTCCAACGGCAACCTGCACGAAAAGCTCGTAGAACTCACCTCCAAAATGAACTACACCAGCAAATATCTCTAACCGAAACAAGACAGACCGCAAAAGTTTGCTATGATTTAAGCAATGGTAGATTTAACCTATTTTGTTCATGGGACGACAACAGATAATGAAAAGGATCTTGCCACTGGCTGGATGCCTGGTGAGTTGTCAGAGATTGGTGTAGAGCAGGCAAAAAGGCTAGGAGAACAAGTTGTCGATACTCATTTTGACGTTGTTTTTTGTTCAGACTTGAAAAGGGCAGTAGACTCAGCTGAGCTTGGATTTGGTGATAAGTATGAAATTATCAAGGACGCACGATTGCGTGAGTGTGACTATGGTGACATGAACGGCAAAAGTGTTGGTGAGTTTAAGGACAGAATGGAAGAGTATATTGATACGCCGTTCCCAAACGGTGAGAGTTACAAAGATGTTGAGAAAAGATTGGCAAGCTTCGTTGACTTTTTGCGCGATAACTATGGGGGTAAGCATGTAGCAATCGTTGCGCACCAAGGCCCACAACTCGCTCTAGACGTTTTACTAAGGGGCAGAACCTGGCAACAAGCAATCGAAGAAGATTGGCGTAAAAAGAGAGCTTATCAACCCGGCTGGCAATATAAAATTAGCTCGTAAAACTCACCTCCAAAATGAAATACACCAGCAAATACCTCTAAATTCCAAAAACCCTCATGCTTGCATGTTTTACGGAGAACGCATAGTATCTATACCATTAGGAGAAAACTATGAGAATTGAAGAGAATGGTGCACTAGTTTTAACAGGTCAAACAGAAGCTCGTGTTCTAGCACACTACTTTGTCACGGAGAGTGAAGGTCGATTTTTAAATCTTTTTGAACCACCGCTTTCTGCTCAGAAAATGGGATGGCTAGCGTTCGCTAATTCAAGAATCGAAGATTTTCTGGGTACAAGTGAAAAAGTTGAGCACAGAGTGGACGACCCATACAAAGCCAATATTGCGTTGCAAGCTATAGCTCTTCAAGCAGTGCCGAATAGCCTATTTTTCGGCTCATCAAGATTGGGTCGAAGAAGATTTTTGCAAAAATATGGTAAATCCTCATCTTCAACCCGAAGGATAAAAGCTAAGATATTTTTACCAAGTAAACTTCCAAAATGAACTAAACCAGCAAATACCTCTAAATTTCAATGATTAAATCCCTCATGCTTGCAAGTATAAATTCAAGAATGTACTATGCTTTGCTAGGAGTTAAATCATGATTAGTGAGACAAATACTGGTATCGAGGCAGGCGAATGGTTTGATCGATTGCCGACAGACGCAGACAGGCGAATTGTTACGGGTGTTGTCGCGATGGCATATCGCTTTGAGTTAAATAAAGGTGACTATGAGTTTGACGACCGACAATCAAATCGCGCAGGATTTCTTGCTGTTTACGCAACAGGTAGTCGCAGTACAGCACAAGAAGGTCCTCGAAGTGATATAGATATTTTGGTTGCGCATAATCTGGTATTTGGACAAGGTAGTCAGGGTCTTACAGCTGATTTTATGTATTACGTCGATTTTGAATTACTGAATTCAAAAAATGAACTTGATTGGTCTGATCCTGAGCGTGTGCGAGTACGAGAAGAATCTGGCTATGTGCGTGCCGAAAAACAAGAGACACAGTTTGGGTACCATTGTTTAATGCAAGATCCTGTTTCAAGTGCGGTAACGTATGGAATTGCCGGAGCTGGTAGTACATATAGACTACCTGATATGTATAATGGCCAACTTCCCGATACGTATACGGTTGGCGGGCGAGACCATAAGGCATTTGTGCGTTACAAGTCGCACGGAGATATGTCTGCATTAGATTTGATGTTGTATAAGGGTTGGCACAGCAATGCAGACCCTACTGACGAAGATAAAGAACTTGCGAGGTTAGTTGCTGAAGAACTTGGTGAGCCGTATAGAGAGCCGCAAAAAAATATTTGCGGACCAAAATGTAGATCAATAGGTTTAGACGAAGGCCCAAACCAAGAAAAATTTGAAAAAGTTATTGATACTGATGAATCCGGGAATGAATTATCGAGAATTCCGCTTTACACATTTGGTGACAGCGAGAAGAAAATATACATTCCACAAATTGAAGAAGTTGTAATTCGCGAACAAGAGATTCTTAATGGCAAGGACCGCTGGAAGTTCAGAAGAAGCTGGCTAGTAAGCGACTAGATAAAGAAACTATAACTAACCTCGACAGAACCGAAACCCGGAGTTAGAAACAGCTTCGGCGCAATGGTCGAAGCTCTCCGCAATAAAAATTCATAAAAAATTCAACTACACCAGCAAATACCTCTAAATTTCAAAACCCCTCATGCTTGCAATCGTATTTGACGGTCAATACACTCTAGAGTATGAAAATTCCACACAACACAAGAAGAGCAGACATTACACAAGTATGGCCATCTTATAGCGATCCTTATAACCCTGAGTCAAATATGAATCGTAACGTTTTTTCTCTCATGCCGTTTGGCAATATTGATCTCATAGAACCCGGCACCGAAACAACGGTTAATGTTGCGACCTATCGAGATGGAATACTCAAGAATGGCGGTAAACCTAGATGGCAACAAGGATTACTACTAAGACTCAATACAGTTGAGATGGCAGAAAAACGATTCATGCGAATGAACAATCGAAAACTTGTTGAAGCATCTAGGCCTGCAGATTTGATTTTTAGCGGCTACGTTATAACTCCTGATATGGACGCGGTAGTAGTAGACGGAATTATGCACCCGACCCAAGAAGGTTGGCTTGCATTTAACCAATCAGATTTTGAACAAGTTACTGAATGGGACCAGCCATTTGAAACAATTGCAGATATGAAATACATGATAGGAAAAATATCCAAAGATGAAGCCGTCTGGCAAAGAGAGAATTACGTGGGAGCCGGGCATTTCATCGTCAACGGCAAGCTGATGATTTAGACAAAAATAGTTATTGTTTCCTCAAAAGTCCGATTCCTGCCGGTAGTTCGTAGCGCGCTATTACACCCAATACATTTCTTAGACGCAGAACACACAACCTCAAACTCTTCTTCCGGCAGTCAATATAAATAAACGAAAACCGAAACTAACACGAAGTAATATCTGTAGAGGTACATTTTTTAAAACTTAGACTTTCTTATTTAAAGCAACAACAAAACATAAAGTCGGTGTAAATTGAAAAAGCTACTGCTTTGAAATATTTATCTTGCAAAGTATCTTTAGAGTAATGGTATTAGAATCTCTACTTTATAAAATAAAGAATGCGCTGAGGGCTTATTTTCATCTATATTCTGAGAAAATTAGGTTTTCGTTTGCTTCGGTAAGGTTTTACTCATTTGGTCTATTTTTGATAGCATTAATGGTTATATCGTTTCTTTTTAGCTTTGAAATACTCCTTGATAAAGTCTCTGAAACGTTTATATATGAGCTGGGTCCAATAGAAGCTTTATTTTTACTTGTTGGATATTTTGCTTTCATGTATTGGTTAATTGGATCAATCAGGAAGGGAGCTGAAATACAGGCTATACATACGAACTTCAAAAAAGGATCCAGTCCTTGGAGCTGGTATAGACTAAGCTTCTACAT
>JACCDN010668892.1_pt1 | contig 11424 bp, 7 predicted proteins | sample 7441691 | NCBI WGS metagenome assembly JACCDN01 (sample SAMN15323439, study PRJNA562643) | freshwater metagenome | isolation source: river surface water | place: USA:Blue River Watershed | collected 2017-08-16
AAGTGATGAATTGAAACAACAACTTGGTCGCGTTGGCGTCTTGTTGGGGGGAACCTCCTCTGAGCGCGAAATTTCTTTGCAAAGTGGCGCTGCGGTTGTGGCTGCACTTGAAGAGGCGGGCATCGAACATGTTGCGATTGATGTGGGTGTTAATGCGATTGCCGATATTCAGGCTGCCAAGATTGATCGCGCTTTTTTAGCACTACATGGTGCGGGCGGAGAAGATGGCCGCATTCAAGCGGTGCTTGAATATTTGAATATTCCTTTTACCGGCAGCGGTGTGCAAGCATCAGCGTTGGCCATGGATAAATTGCGCACTAAACAGCTATGGCGCGGCGTGAATTTATCAACGCCGGATTTTGCTGTTTTGAATGCAGCGAATGATTGGGGAAAAGTGCTCGCCGATTTAGGTGGCGAAGTTATGGTTAAGCCAGCCCATGAAGGTTCAAGTATTGGTATGGCGCGCGTAAAAACTGCGCAAGAGTTGGCTGACGCTTTTCAAAATGCAGCGAAGTATGACGGCAGTGTTATCGCAGAGCGGTTAATTGTTGGCAGCGAATTTACAGTAGCAATTCTGGACGGTGAAGCTTTACCACCAATCAAGCTGGAAACGGATCATACTTTTTACGATTTCAATGCGAAATATATTGCCAATGATACTCGCTACATTTGCCCTTGCGGATTGGACGCAGAAAAGGAAGCTGAACTAAAACAACTTGCGCTAGCTGCATTTGATGCTGTGGGTTGTGAAGGTTGGGGGCGAGTTGATGTGATGGCCGATAAAGCCATGAACTTTTATTTACTGGAAGTAAATACTTTGCCCGGTATGACGAGCCACAGTTTGGTGCCCATGGCAGCGAAAGCTCGCGGGTTAAGTTTTAGCGAATTGGTGTTGACCATTTTGCGTGCTGGTTTGTGATGGACTTTACTCAATCCGCATGAAAAATAAACCGCCACATATAGATCGCCCAGCCGGTTCCGACAGATTAGTTGGCGCTAATCGTTTGTTTGAACGAGATGTGTTGATGCAGGATGAGCCGCGTCGTGAACCGCGTGTGCGTTCTTCCGTCATTGGCGATAGAAAGTTAACGGCGCGCGATGCTGTTCCTGCAAACAATGCAGGTGCAAAAAAGGTAGAGGCGAAAACTGAAGTTCGTAAAGAAAATCGACTTTTGGGGCGCAATGCAACGCCAAACAAAAGTGCAGAGGCTGAAAAAACTAGCCGCGTAGTTTTTGATGATCCTATTTTGCCGCGTGCAGAGCCTAATTTGCGTAGAGAGCGCGGCTATAACAAGGTTTCGCCGCAAGGTGGCGGTGCTAAAGCATCGTCATCTAGCAAGATGAGTGCGGTGGACGAGGTTAGGGCTAAGGTTTCGCGCAAAATTATTTATCGTGGCTTGGGGTTATTCTTGCTCTTGGCCTCATTTGCGGGCATTGCTTATTTTGCCACCGAACCTGTAACGCGATTGTTGGAGCGTCCCCTAAAAAGTGTTGCAGTAGAGGGGCAGTTTCAGTTCTTGCCAAAAGATCGAGCTATGGAATTAATTGAAAAAGAAATCGACGGTGATTTCTTGCAGTTAAATTTAGGCCGATTGAAAAGTGAGCTTGAACAAGACCCTTGGGTAGATCATGTTTATTTAAGCCGTCGCTGGCCAGATACGCTAGTGGTGAAAATTGCTGAGCAAACTCCGATTGCAAGATGGGATGCGAATGGATTTTTAAATCAGCGCGGTGAAATCATCCGCGTAACTGAAACAGATAAGCTTTTAGGCTTACCTTGGTTGCAGGGAAACGAAATAAATGCGCGTGAAATTATGCAGCAATATCAAGATTTATCGACACTCTTAAGGTCGCGCGGACTCGAAATAGTGGCATTAAAGTGCGATAACAAAAAATCTTGGCGATTAACACTAAAAAATGATAAAGAAATCGCAATTGGACGTGAAGAAGTGATGGAAAAATTGCGTAGATTTGTTACTGTATACGATAAATTTTTAAGCAGTATTTGGGGCGATGTAAAAACGATAGATGTAAGGTATTCCAACGGTGTTTCAGTGCAGTGGATGCCTGATTCTGAGATGGCAAAAAAGTACCTGAAGTCTGAAATAAACATACCCACAAAATAATTTACTGAAGTGGCTGCGGTATAAAAATAAAAAGTGGTCTTCCAGCTTGAAGATCGGATGAATGAGGTTGACCTAATGGCAAGTAGTAGTGACAACAAAATGATCGTAGGCCTGGATATTGGAACATCCAAGGTTGTTGCTATCGTTGGCGCTATTACGCCTGAAGGTATTTTAGAAATCGCAGGCATTGGCTCGCATCGTTCAACCGGTTTGAAAAAAGGCGTGGTAGTGAATATCGAATCGACCGTATTGTCGATTCAACGCGCGGTTGAAGAAGCAGAGTTGATGGCCGGTTGCCAAATTCATTCTGTTTACGCCGGTATCGCGGGTAGCCATATTCGGAGTTTGAATTCTCACGGTATTGTGGCAATTCGCGACCGTGAAGTTTTTCCGCAGGATTTAGAGCGTGTGATTGATGCTGCGCAAGCTGTTGCGATTCCTGCTGATCAAAAAATACTCCATATTTTGCCGCAAGAATTTTTGATCGACGATCAAGATGGCGTGAAAGAACCATTGGGTATGTCAGGTGTGCGCCTTGAAGCCAAAGTGCACTTGGTAACTTGCGCGGTAAATGCGGCGCAAAACATCGAAAAATGTATTCGTCGCTGCGGCCTGGAAGTTGAAGATATTATTTTAGAGCAGTTGGCTTCCAGTTATGCAGTGCTGACTGATGATGAAAAAGAATTAGGTGTATGTGTCGTTGATATCGGTGGTGGCACCACAGATATCGCCATTTTTAAAGACGGCGCTATTCGTCACACCGGAGTTATCCCCATTGCGGGCGACCAAGTGACTAACGATATTGCCATGGCATTGCGCACACCAACGCCCAATGCTGAAGAAATCAAAATTAAATATGCCTGCGCGCTGGCAAAATTAACCAGCCCAGATGAAACCATTAAAGTGCCGAGTGTAGGTGATCGCCAACCACGTGATTTATCTCGCCAAGCTTTAGCGGAAGTTGTTGAACCACGTTACGACGAATTATTTACTTTGGTGCAATCAGAATTGCGCCGCAGTGGTTACGAAGATTTAATTGCCGCCGGTATTGTGTTGACGGGCGGCACTTCCAAAATGGAAGGTGTAGTGGAGTTGGCGGAGGAGATTTTCCATATGCCAGTTCGCTTAGGTGCTCCACAAAATGTGCGCGGTTTGTCGGATATTGTGAATAACCCCATTTATTCGACAGCGGTTGGTTTATTGATTTATGCGATGAAGCAACAGCGTCAAGACAGTGGCCGTGCAGCGCATCATGTAAAAGATACCCAAGGTTCAATTTTCGGAAAGTTAAAAAAGCTGTTTCAAAGCAATTTTTGAACAAGCTAAAGATAATTTTCCAGTGTATTCGTTTTTAATATTTTATTTTTCGCAGACTGTTAAGGGAAAAGGGGAGTGGCCATGTTTGAATTAGTAGATAGCATTCATCAAAGCGCTGTAATCAAAGTTATCGGTGTGGGTGGTGGCGGCGGTAACGCTGTTAAGCACATGATTGCGAACAAAGTAGAAGGCGTAGAATTTATTTGCGCTAATACTGACGCGCAAGCACTAAAAGATATTGATGCGCGCACAGTATTACAACTTGGTAGCACCATGACTAAAGGTCTGGGTGCCGGTGCGAATCCAGAAGTTGGACGTCAGGCTGCGATGGAAGATCGCGAGCGTATCGCCGAAGTATTGCGCGGTGCGGATATGGTGTTCATCGCTGCAGGTATGGGTGGTGGTACAGGTACCGGCGGCGCGCCAGTGATTGCGGAAGTTGCGCGTGAACTGGGTATTTTGACCGTTGCGGTAGTAACCAAGCCCTTCCCGTTCGAAGGTCGTAAGCGTATGGCAATCGCCGATGCGGGCATCAAAGAATTGGGTGAGCGTGTCGATTCTTTAATCACCATTCCAAACGAAAAATTGTTATCTGTGCTGGGTAAACAAACATCTTTGTTGGACGCCTTCAAAGCAGCTAATAACGTATTGCTTGGCGCGGTTCAAGGTATTGCGGATCTAATTATTCGCCCCGGTATGGTTAACGTGGATTTCGCCGACGTGCGTACCGTTATGTCTGAAATGGGCTTGGCAATGATGGGTACTGGTCGTGCAAGTGGTGAGAACCGTGCGCGTGAAGCAGCTGAAGCGGCGATCCGCAGTCCATTGTTGGAAGACGTAAACCTACAAGGTGCACGCGGTATTCTGGTCAATATTACGGCCGGCATCGACTTGTCTTTGGGTGAGTACTCAGAGGTGGGTAGCATTATCGAAGAGTTCGCATCAGGCGATGCAACTGTTGTGGTAGGTACTGTAATCGACCCAGAAATGACCAATGAATTGCGCGTAACCGTAGTGGCAACTGGCTTAGGTATGGTTGGCCAGGCAGCTGCTCCAGCGCCAAAAGAAGTTGCTAAACCTGCGGCAACCAAAGTGGTAATAGATAATACTCGCCGCAGCTCAGGTCAAATCGACTACAGCGCTTTGGATCGCCCAGCGCATTTGCGTGCAAACGCGTCTTCGCATGCAGTGGCAGCAGCGCCTTTGGCCGATAAAGATTTGGAGTATCTTGATATTCCAGCATTTTTGCGTCGCCAAGCGGATTAGTTTTAAGCTTTAATTTTTTAGGTTTCAGCTTTTAAGTTTTAAGTTTTAAGTTTTAAGTATTAGCTATGGGCATCATTGCGTCGCTTAACTGGCCTGTTTTTGCTCATATGGTACTATTGCCCCACAAAATTCTGATGGCTGGGCTCTGATGGCTGAGCTGGGCCGTCAGGGTTTGTTCAGAATACTCAGGTAGTATTCCCAGAAGTCTGCGCTTCCCGCTGCCTGGGTATTTTGAACACGCTTTAGTTTTTTAAAGGGCTATGCTTCCATGATCAAACAACGAACACTCAAAAACACCATTCGTGCAACCGGTGTTGGCCTTCATACCGGTCAAAAAATCTATTTGACTCTCCATCCTGCCGATATTGATGCCGGCATTATTTTTCGTCGTGTCGATTTGAATCCCCCTGTCGAAATCAGAGCAACCGCTCATAATGTGGGGGAAACTACCTTGTCCACCTGCCTTATTGCGGGCGATGTGCGTGTCTCTACCGTAGAGCACATACTTTCTGCTATGGCTGGTTTGGGTATTGATAATGCGTTGGTAGAGCTTGATGCACCTGAAGTTCCTATTATGGATGGTAGTGCTGGGCCCTTTGTGTTTCTGTTACAGTCTGCGGGAATTCAAGAGCAGCCAGCCTACAAAAAATTCGTGCGTGTTCTCAAAGAAGTGACTCTTAAAGATGGCGATAAAGTCGCGACCTTCCTTCCCTTTGATGGCTTTAAGGTTAATTTCTCCATCGCGTTCGATTTGCCTGTATTCCAAGGTCGCAATCTTGAGACAACGGTGGAGTTCTCCAGTGGCTCTTTCGTCAAAGAGATCAGCCGCGCCCGTACTTTTGGCTTTATGCATGAAATCGAATACCTGCGTTCAAAAGGCTTGGCGCAAGGTGGCAGTATGGATAACGCTATTGTGGTGGATGAGTACCGTATCTTGAATGAAGATGGCTTGCGTTACGAAGATGAATTTGTGAAGCATAAAGTGCTGGATGCGATTGGCGATTTATATCTGTTAGGCAACAGTTTGTTGTGCGAATACCGTGCACATAAATCAGGTCACTCCTTAAACAATCGCGCGTTGCGTTTGTTGATGGAGCAAAAAGACGCATGGGAATATGTGACTTTTGAGGAAGCTTCTGATGTTCCTATCGCCTATTCTCAGGCCTCCTCTGCCGCCTAGTATCCAAAATTGACTTGTTCTCATTGAGAAGAACGAGTCAACTTTTGTTGGAAATTACCTCCCTACTATGAGATATTTCGCCCCCGCGTACTAAAAGAGTGCGCGGCTTTCGATTTGTTTATACTTAAAAAATCATACAGCTATTATAACGTGCTGATTTTTAAGTGATATTTTCGGCTAGCAAGCCATTGCGATAAGCGCTTGCTCAGTTTGCCAATACAGTAGAGCTAGGCTCTTTGTGAAAGATCATCGTTAAATGAAAATTATCATCGTCAATTCAGATCATGGCCAAACCCGTAGCCTAACCCTTGGTGGTTGGACGCGTGCGTTGCTGTCCGTCTGTTTATTGGGGATTCCAACGGTTGTAGGAGCCTGGGGTTACAACTGGCTGGTAAACTTCGACAAAAAAGATGCATTTAATGCGGGTGCCTTAAGCTGGGGCACAAGCCAAGCAGAACAAAAAGATAAGCTTGAAAAGTCCCACAAACAGAATGAAGGACAAGTCGCTGCACTTACTGCCAAAGTGGCTGAATTACAGGCGCGTTTAGTGCGTTTGGATGCAGTAGGCGAGCGACTAACAAAGGTCGCGAAATTAGACAAAGGCGAATTTGATTTTAGCCAGCCTCCGGGCATTGGTGGTCCGTTAAACAACCTTAATATTAGCAGCACAGCTTCTGCAAACTTTTTGCTGGCAGTTGATCAGCTATCGCAACATGTTCAAAATCGTGAGCAGCAATTTAAAGCCCTCGATTCTATTCTTATCTCTCGTAGCTTTGATGTAGAAGCCTTATTCGATACTTTTCCGATAGAAAATGGCTATATGTCATCGACTTTTGGTTATCGCACAGATCCCTTTAATGGCAAGCAAGAATTTCATTCGGGTATGGATTTTACTGCCCCTGCGGGCACCGCTATTACTGCGGTCGCAGCGGGTGTAGTTACCTCATCGTCCTTAACCAATGATTATGGGAATCTGATTGAGGTTAGTCACGGTACGGGTTTCGAGACTCGTTACGCACACAACAAAATCAATTTGGTAAAAACGGGTGATGTGGTTAAGAAAGGCCAAATCATCGCGCTCGTTGGTTCAACCGGTCGCTCTACTGCGCCCCACGTTCACTTTGAAGTCTATAAGAATGGTCGCGTGGTAGATCCCGCAACCTACCTTCATACCGCTAGTCGTTAATTTTATCCCTAGGCTTTACGCCTCTCCCATTTCTGTCGAGTAATCGTGCTGAGCATTACTTGGCGCTACTCTCTTTCGTTTTGTAATTGATGGTAAAAAAAATGTTAAACAAGTTGTTGAAGTCATTGTTTGGTTCAAAGAATGAGCGCGAGCTTAAGCGCATGGGTAAAAATGTTGTTCGGATTAATGCGCTAGAGCCTGCAATGCAAGCCTTGAGTGATGAGCAGCTGAAAGCAAAAACACAAGAGTTTCGTGATCGTTATCAAAAAGGTGAAACCCTCGATAATTTATTGCCGGAAGCCTTTGCGGTAGTGCGTGAGGCGAGCCGTCGTGTGATGAATATGCGTCACTTCGATGTGCAATTAATTGGTGGCATGAGTTTGCACGAAGGTCGTATTGCTGAGATGCGTACTGGTGAAGGTAAAACCTTGGTATCGACCTTGCCAAGTTATCTACATGCCTTGGCAGGTAAGGGCGTACATATTGTAACTGTGAACGATTATCTTGCCAGCCGCGATGCGAATTGGATGCGCCCTGTTTATGAATTCTTGGGGATGAGTGTTGGCGTAATTTTGTCGATGCAACCATCGGATGTAAAACGTCAGGCGTACAATTCCGATATTACTTACGGTACTAACAATGAATATGGCTTCGATTATTTGCGCGATAACATGGCGCTCAACCGCGCCGATAAAGTTCAGCGCCCATTAAACTTTGCTGTTATCGATGAAGTGGATTCGATCTTAATTGATGAAGCGCGCACCCCCTTAATTATTTCTGGCCACGCTGAAAACAGTTCAGAAATGTACAAGCGTATGCATGTGTTGGTAAGTAAATTAAAACAGCAAACTGATAACGGTGAAGATGGCGATCGTAAAGTGGTTACCGATCCGGGCGACTTTTCGGTGGATGAAAAAAGCCGTCAAGTGGAACTTACTGAACAAGGCCATCAACATGTTGAAGAATTGCTGATTAAGGCTGGCATGTTGAAGCAGGATGAAAATCTTTATGCCGCCAACAATTTAACCTTGTTGCATCATGTTGGCTCTGCATTAAAAGCGCGCGCTCTTTTTCACCGCGATATTGAATATATTGTGCAAGAGAACCAAGTGGTGCTTATCGATGAGCACACTGGCCGTACCATGCAAGGTCGTCGTTTAAGTGAAGGCTTGCATCAAGCTATTGAAGCTAAAGAAGGTGTGGAAATTCAGAGCGAGAGCCAAACTTTAGCGTCTACTACTTTCCAAAATTATTTCCGCTTGTATCCGGTGCTTTCTGGTATGACCGGTACTGCGGATACGGAAGCGTTCGAATTCCGTGAAATCTATGGTTTGGATGTAGTAGTTATTCCAACCAATAAACCAAAACAGCGTATTGATTTAAATGACTTGGTTTTTTTAACTGTTGAAGAAAAATATCAATCTATTGTCAACGATATTAAGTCGTATCAAGAAAAAAATGCGCCTATTTTGGTAGGTACTGCATCTATTGAAACCTCGGAAGAAATGTCGCGTCGTTTAAATACCGCGGGTATTAAACATCGCGTTCTCAATGCGAAATTCCATGCTCAAGAGGCGGAAATTATTGCGCAAGCCGGTCGTCCAGGTACAGTAACTATTGCGACCAATATGGCTGGCCGTGGTACGGATATTGTATTGGGTGGTCGTTGGGAGTCAGAGGTTGAAGAGTTAAGTAATCCCACTGCCGATCAAATCGCAGCAATCAAAGCGGAATGGAAAAAGCGGAATGAAATTGTATTGGCTGCAGGAGGTTTGCATATTATCGGTACTGAGCGCCACGAATCGCGTCGTATTGACAATCAATTGCGTGGCCGTGCTGGCCGTCAAGGCGACCCTGGTTTAACCCGATTCTATTTATCGCTAGAAGATAACCTGATGCGTATTTTTGCTTCAGAGCGTGTGCGTGGTTTTATGCAGGCTTTGGGTATGGAAAAAGGCGAAGCCATTGAACATCGCATGGTAAACAACGCCATTGAAAAAGCACAGCGCAAAGTTGAAGGTCGTAACTTTGATATTCGTAAGCAATTATTAGAGTTTGACGATGTTGCAAATGATCAACGACAAATAATTTATCAGCAACGCAATGAGTTGCTTGAAGCAGACAATATTCGCGACACAATCACGGCGATCCGTGCGGATGTTGTTAATGATATGTTACTAAACCATATTCCGCTCCAGTCGATTGAAGATCAATGGGATATCGCAGGCTTAGAAAAGCAAATTGAAATGGATTTCGGCTTGCAATTACCGATATCGAAATGGTTGGAAGAAGACAATCGTTTACACGAAGAAAACTTGCGTCAAAAAGTGCTGGCTGAAATCCAGTCTGCGTATGATGCAAAATGTGAGCGTGTCGGCGATATTTTGTTAGAGATTGAAAAACAAGTAATGTTGCAAGTGCTGGATAATTGCTGGAAAGAACAGTTATCGAGCATGGATCACTTGCGTCAAGGTATTAACTTGCGCTCATATGCACAGCGCAATCCCAAGCAGGAATATAAGCGTGAATCCTTTGAGCTTTTTCAAAGTATGTTGAATAACGTTAAGCGCGAAACTGTGCATTTGATGGCGCGTGTTGAGCCGATTACGCGTGAGCAAATGGAAGCTATGGAGCAGCAACGTCGTGAAGATCTAGCTCGCCAAAAAATGCAATTACAGCATGAACAAGCGTCTTCACTGACCGAGGCTATGCCGCAGCCTAAATTGACTCAAGCGCCGATTATTCGCGAGGGCCGAAAAGTTGGTCGTAATGATCCATGCCCATGTGGATCAGGTAAGAAATTTAAAAGTTGTCACGGTGCGTTGGAGTAATCATCAAATCGTACTGTTGCAAGTGAAAAAAGAGATGTTCGTCATCTCTTTTTTATTGGCCTGGAAATTTCCTTTTATTTATTTAATTTGTGAGAAACAATCATGGCAGTAGGCGAATATCCCTTTCCGATTATGCATCCTGTTAAGGGTGTCAAACTAACTGCAGTGTGTGCTGGCATCAAAAAAGTTAATCGCCGCGACGTGGTCTTATTTGAATTAGCCGAAGGTAGTAATGTTGCCGGTGTATTTACCAAAAATGCATTTTGCGCTGCACCAGTTACCGTTTGCCGCGAGCATCTGGCAAAAGCCCCCATTCGTTTTTTAGTGATTAACTCTGGGAATGCCAATGCATGTACCGGAGAGCAAGGTTTATTGGATGCAAAAGCCACTTGTGCAGCAATCGCGCAATTGAAAGGCGTTAAGCTTGAGCAAGTATTACCATTCTCAACGGGCGTGATTGGTGAACCTTTACCGGTTGCAAAAATAATCGCTGCTATTCCAGAGGCGTTGGAAAAAGCCAATGAGAATGGCTGGGACGATGCTGGCGCAGGCATTATGACAACAGATACGCGCGCTAAAGGTTTTAGCCAGCAGTTTGTTTACCAAGGAAAAACGATTACGGTAAACGGTATCGCAAAAGGAGCCGGTATGATTAAACCCAATATGGCCACCATGTTGGGTTACATTGCAACTGATGCAAAAATTTCTCAAGCCTTGTTGCAAAATCTTGCGCGCGAAGCTGCAGATAAATCTTTTAATCGCATTACGATTGATGGCGATACATCCACAAACGACTCTTGCATTTTAATTGCCTCTGGCCAAGTAGATTTGCCCGAAATTACTGATGCGAGTGGAGATTTGTACGAAAAGCTACGTGCAACAATTTTGGCTGCGCATGTGCATCTCGCAAAAAGTATTGTGAGCGATGGAGAAGGTGCTACTAAGTTTGTAACTGTGGCTGTTAGCGGCGGTGCAACGCGCGATGAATGTTTGGATGTAGGTTATGCTGTAGCTCATTCACCTTTAATCAAAACTGCCCTGTTTGCATCAGATCCAAATTGGGGGCGAATTGTTGCTGCCATTGGTTATGCAGGTATAGAAAGTCTTGATGCTAGCAAAGTAGTAGTCCACTTGAATGATGTTCTTATCGTAGAGAAAGGCGGTCGTGCGGCAACCTACACTGAAGAGCAAGGCCAAAATGTGATGAGCGGTTCTGATATCGCTATCAATATCAACTTGAACCGTGGCACTTTTGCGGAAACCATTTGGACAACCGATCTTTCTTATGAATATGTCCGCATTAATGCGGATTACAGGTCTTAAGGAATTTCTGGTGTCCCGCGTAGTTCATGTTGCTGTCGGCGTCATTGTAGGGCGGCATGAAGGTAGAGCTGAAGAACAAGGCGCAATTTTAATTGCTAAACGCCCTGATAAGACCCATCTGGGCGGTTTATGGGAATTTCCCGGCGGTAAGGTTGAACCAGACGAAACATTATTTGATGCGCTTAAACGGGAGCT
>JACCDN011216362.1_pt1 | contig 11423 bp, 12 predicted proteins | sample 7441691 | NCBI WGS metagenome assembly JACCDN01 (sample SAMN15323439, study PRJNA562643) | freshwater metagenome | isolation source: river surface water | place: USA:Blue River Watershed | collected 2017-08-16
GGGGCATCAACATTTCAAATTATTAAACAGCTAACCAAATAAAATCGCAATGAGTTTTAGCAGATTTGTATTTTTTAGTGCGATTATCGCTATAATATTATATTCCTTAGGAGAATTGGCTAATAATATATTCCCAAAACGAGTATTTATAGACTCATATCCCTTTTTTATAGTCTTCTTTTTGTTCATAACAAGCCTTACCTATTTTATTTGTTTAATCGGATTAAAAAAAGAAGCAGATGCATCCGTTTTTATAGTTCTCGGATCGGTGGTTGTAAAACTGCTTTTAAGCATGGTTTTCGCACTTATTTTTATTTATGGAAATCGAATTGACAAGCTAGGATTTCTAATAAGTTTTTTCCTTCCATATTTTATTTATTCAACCTTTGAAATTTATACGTTATTGTATAACTTGCGCGCTCTTAAAAAATAACAAAATCTTAAAATAGATGCGCAGAAGTGGCTTTTTTACCAAAAAACTGAATTCATTTTTAATGTTTTCTGCTATTTTTTGTTTTTCTTTTCTTGCTGGATACAGTAATGAGGCAGAAAAACATTCAGAAAACCATGCAGAAATAGCAGATTCGGCTGCAGTACATGAAGGTGTAAATGCAGATTCATCACATGCTGAACATGGCGAAGAAAAATTCAATGCATCAGAATTAATTTTAGAGCATATTGCTGATAGTCATGATTGGCATTTATGGGGTCATACCTCAGTACATTTACCAATAATTTTATATACAGATAAAGGCATGGAGTGTTTCTCATCTGGGAAATTCAACCATGGACACGATAGTGTAGTTGGTAAATATTACACTTATGCTATTGAGCATGAACACATTAAAGTTGTAAATGCAGATGGTAGTGTTAATGAATCGGCGACAAAAGGGATGATAGATATATCGATTACGAAAAATGTAATGTCGATGTTTATATCGATGATTATATTGATGTTAATATTTACATCTGTAGCATCGGCATATAAGAAAAGAGAAGGAAAGGCGCCAAAGGGCTTCCAATCGTTAATAGAGCCAATAATTATATTTGTAAGGGATGAAATCGCTAAGCCTAATTTAGGTTACAAATACGCGAGGTTCATGCCATTCTTATTAACAATCTTTTTCTTTATCTGGGTTAACAACATTATTGGATTAGTACCATTTTTCCCAGGAGGAGCTAACTTAACAGGAAATATTGCATTTACAGTAGTAATGGGAGTAATTACTTTTATTGTTACGAATGTAAACGGGAATAAATCGTACTGGAAGCACATCTTTTTACCACATGTGCCATGGTGGTTATACCCAATTATGATTCCGGTAGAGATTATCGGAGTATTATCGAAGCCATTTGCTTTAATTGTCCGTTTATTTGCAAACATAACAGCAGGTCACATTATCGTATTGAGTTTAATATGTTTAATATTTATCTTCAAAACGATTATGATAGCACCAGTATCTGTAGGTTTTGTGTTGTTTATGGATGTATTAGAGATGTTGGTAGCATTTTTACAGGCCTTCATTTTTACGATGTTAACAGCATTGTTTATAGGAACAGCAGTAGCTGAGCCACATGGAGATCATTAATAGAATTTAATTTTTAACTTAAAATAAAATAAAATGACAGGAAGTATCGCAGCAATCGGTGCCGGATTAGCAGTAATCGGTGCAGGTTTAGGTATCGGAAGAATTGGTGGTTCAGCAATGGATGGCATTGCTCGTCAACCAGAAGCCGCTTCAAAAATTCAAACAGCAATGATCATCGCTGCAGCCCTTGTAGAAGGTGTTGCATTATTCGGTGTGGTAGTTGCATTGTTAGGAAACGGTTGATCCAACAAAAAGCCTGTTGCGTTTGGCAACGGGCTTTTTTAAATTCTTGAAATTTAAATTTTTAAACATCAAATAAAGATATGGATATAGTTACTCCAAGTTTAGGATTGGTATTTTGGACCAGCATTTCTTTCTTATTGTTATTATTCTTGTTAGGCAAGTTCGCTTGGAAACCTATCATGAAAGCATTAGATGATCGTGAGCGTTCAATTGAAGAGGCATTAAGTTCTGCAGAAAAAGCTAAAGAAGAGTTAGCTCGTTTAAACAACGAAAGCGAACAATTATTAAAAGAAGCAAGAGCAGAGCGCGATTTGATTTTGAAAGAAGCAAAGCAATTACGTGATAATACTATTGCAGATGCAAAAGGCTTAGCACAAGTTGAAGCAAATAAGATGATCGAGAAAGCGAAAGTTGAAATCGATAATCAAAAAAATGCTGCATTAGCTGAAGTTAAAAATCAAGTTGCAACATTATCAATTGATATCGCAGAGAAAGTATTGCGTAAGCAGTTAGAAGATAAATCGAAACAAGAAAGTTTAGTTGCCGATTTATTAAAGGATGTTAAGTTAAGCTAATTAAAAGCGAAACGAAAAAATAAAGGATATGTCAGAAATTAGAGTTGCCACCAGATACGCTAAAGCACTTATAGACCTTGCAGTAGAACGCAATGAACTAGAGCGTGTAAAGCAAGATATCGATTTGTTTTTAGCTGCTACTAAAGCAAGTTCTGAATTAGTTGCAGTATTGAAAAACCCAATTGTACCTATTGATAAGAAATTAAAAATAGTTAGAGGCATATTCGGTGCGCAAGTAAATAACACCACACAATCTTTTTTTGATATCGTAGTGAACAAAGCAAGAGCAGAAGTATTACACGGAACTGCAATTGAATTTGTTCATCAATACAACGAAAAGAAAAATATTTTAAAAGCGAAAGTAGTTTCAGCTTCAGCATTAAACGATGCATCGAGAGCTGAAATTATTAGTATGGTAGAAAAAGCTACAAGTAAGCATGTAGTATTAGAAGAAAAAGTTGACGCTAATTTAATTGGGGGTTTCTTACTAACGGTAGGCGACAAACAATTCGATACAAGTATCGCTAAGAGCTTACAAAAGTTAAAAAAGAGTTTTAGTAACTAATACAAACATTATATAAACACATAATATTATGGTAGAAGTAAGACCAGATGAAGTATCGGCGATCTTAAGACAGCAATTGTCGGGCTTCAAGTCAGAATCTGAATTAGAAGAAGTTGGTACAGTTTTGCAAGTGGGAGATGGTATTGCAAGGGTTTACGGATTAACGAAAGTACAATCAGGTGAGCTTGTTGAATTTGACAACGGATTGCAAGGTATTGTATTAAACTTAGAAGAAGACAACGTGGGTGTGGTATTGTTGGGAAGTTCTGATAAGATTAAAGAAGGTGATACAATTAAACGTACTAAGAAAATTGCCTCTATTAAAGTAGGTGATGGAATGTTAGGACGTGTAGTAAATACATTAGGTTTACCTATCGATGGTAAAGGTCCAATTACAGGTGATTTATATGAAATGCCAATCGAGCGTAAAGCTCCAGGGGTAATTTACCGTCAACCAGTAAACGAACCATTACAAACTGGTTTGAAAGCTATTGATGCAATGATTCCAATCGGACGTGGACAACGTGAGTTAATCATCGGTGACCGTCAGACTGGTAAAACAACAGTAGCGATTGATACAATTATCAACCAAAAAGAATTCTATGATAAAGGTGAGCCTGTTATCTGTATATATGTAGCAATCGGACAAAAGAATTCTACAGTAGCGAACATTGTTCGTACGTTAGAAGAAAAAGGTGCGATGGCTTATACAATTATTGTTGCAGCTTCTGCAGCAGATCCTGCTCCAATGCAATTCTTCGCTCCATTTGCGGGTGCTGCTATTGGTGAATTCTTCCGTGATACAGGTAGACCAGCTTTAATTGTTTATGATGATTTATCTAAACAAGCAGTTGCTTACCGTGAGGTATCTTTATTATTAAGAAGACCTCCAGGACGTGAAGCTTATCCAGGTGACGTATTTTATTTGCACTCTAGATTACTTGAGAGAGCAGCTAAAATCAACGCAACAGATTCAGTTGCACAAGCAATGAACGATCTACCAGATTCTATTAAGGGTATCGTTAAAGGTGGTGGTTCTTTAACTGCTTTACCTATTATCGAAACACAAGCAGGTGACGTTTCTGCATATATTCCTACAAACGTAATTTCTATTACAGATGGTCAGATATTCTTAGAGTCGAACTTGTTCAACGCAGGTATTCGTCCGGCTATCAACGTAGGTATCTCTGTATCTCGTGTGGGTGGTAACGCTCAAATTAAATCAATGAAGAAAGTTGCTGGTACATTGAAAGGTGATCAAGCACAATACAGAGAGCTAGAAGCGTTCTCTAAATTCGGATCTGATTTAGATGCGACTACTAAATTCGTATTAGATAAAGGTGCTCGTAACGTAGAAATCTTGAAACAAGGCCAGTACAGCCCAGTACCTGTTGAAAAGCAAGTAGCAATGATATATTGCGGTACTAAAGGTCTTTTAAGAAGTGTACCAGTTAATAAAGTAAAAGAATTCGAAGCTGAATATTTAAATCAATTAGAGATTCGTCATAAATCTACATTGGATGCAATCCGTGCAGGTAAAATTGATAACGATATCACTACTGTTTTAGAAACTGTAGCTAAAGAAATTTCTTCAAAATACTAATTCATCCAGTCCTGTAGCAATACAGGACTAGCTAATATTTTTTCAAAAGAAAAATGGCAAATTTAAAAGAAGTACGTTTAAGAATAGCTTCTGTTAACTCAACACAACAGATTACAAAAGCCATGAAAATGGTTTCTGCTGCAAAGTTGAAAAGAGCTACAGATGCAGTTGTTCAAATGCGACCTTATGCTAATAAGTTGAAAGACATTTTAGCAAACCTAACAGCAAGTTTAGAAGGTAACGAAAGCGAATATACCGTTCAACGCGAGTTGAAAAATGTATTAGTAGTTGTGGTTACTTCTAACAGAGGTTTGGCTGGTGCATTCAATGCAAATGCTATTAAAACTGCAAATACACTAATCAATGATAAATATGCTGACTTGAAAAAATCAGGTAATGTGCATATTATCGCAGTTGGTAAAAAAGCTCAAGATTATTTCTCTAAGAATAAATTCAATGTTATTGGTAATAACAATGATGTGTTCAATCATTTATCTTTCAATACCTCTACTAAAATTTCTACGGAAATTATGGAAGGATTTGTTGCTGGTAAATGGGATAAAGTAGAAGTAGTTTATAACCAGTTCAAAAATGCAGCAATGCAAATTTTAACTACAGAGCAATTATTACCTGTACAAGCTACAGTTAGTTCTAACACTGCTAAATCTAACGTTGATTATATTTTAGAACCTTCTCAAGAAGAAATTGTGAATGGATTAATTCCAACATCTATTCGTATTCAATTATATAAAGCATTATTAGATTCTCATGCTTCTGAACATGGCGCTCGTATGACAGCAATGGACAAAGCAACAGACAACGCTGGAGAATTATTACGTAGTCTTCGTCTTGCTTATAACCAAGCTCGTCAGGCTTCTATTACAAACGAAATTTTAGAAATTGTAAGTGGTGCGAATGCATTATCTGCAAGCTAATACTCATTAAAGATTTTAAAATAAAAAGTCCTTGCTACTCGCGAGGACTTTTTTTATTTATTGCAATGATTAACTGAAAATTTAAATACTCAACACATCACGTATTTCTGTTTTCTTTTCAAATACAGATTTGACAAACGGACAAAGTGGAATAATTTTGATATTATTTGTTCTTGCATATTCAACAGCTGCATTCACTAATTGTACACCAGCACCCTTTCCTTTTAGTTCTTCTCCCACTTCTGTATGGTCAATTATTATTAGTTCTGGATTTGCTATTGAATAAGTCATCTCTCCAACTCTTTTATTTTCAAGTTCGATAAAAAATGAGCCTTTTGTACTTGTTTGTTCGTGTTGTATTTCCATAATATTTATAGAATTGAGATATGGGATATAAGACTTGGGACACTATAAAATATATAATCCTATGCCTTTTATCCCAAATCTAATTATTGTTTTGCAAATTGTACGTTGATATGCAATTTTACTTCATCACTAACTACTACACCACCTGCTTCAGTTACTGCACTCCAAGTTAATCCAAAATCTTTTCTATTGATTTTACCATTTACTTCAAATCCAGCTTTCGTATTTCCATAAGGATCAACCATTACACCACCTAATTCAACATCTAACTCAACTGATTTAGTTACATCTCTAATGGTTAAATCACCTACCAATTTGTAATCATTTCCAGATACTTTTTTGAAAGACGTAGAAACGAAATTCATTGTAGGGTATTTTTCTGTTGAAAAGAAATCGTCAGACTTTAAATGTCCATCTCTGTCTGCTTGATTTGTGTCTACACTATTTGTGTCGATAGAGAAGTTAATAGATGCATTATCAAAATCTTCTGTGCTAGTAGAAACTTCACCACCAAATACTTTAAAAGTACCAGTTACTGTAGAAATTACTAAGTGTTTGATTTTGAATTGTACTTCTGAATGCGCTGGGTCTAATGCCCATTTTGTAGTTTCCATATTTATAATTATTAAGTTTTAATTCAGAACACAAAAGTACGTAAAATGTTTGTTCAAACATATAATATTTATAAATAGCTGATAATAAACACTATAATATCGTATTCTTATCATATTTGGTGGCACGACTTAAGTCGTGCCACCAGTATAGGTTTATTTTAAATTAGCACCCAAGTTCCAAAGCACAAAACTCCAGATATCTGTTGCTTCATCAATAATTTTTGAAGTGGGTTTACCAGCTCCGTGCCCTGCTTTGGCATCAATTCTTATTAAGATTGGATTTTCTCCTTTGTGCTTTTCTTGTAAAGTTGCTGCAAACTTAAACGAATGTGCAGGTACAACTCTGTCATCATGATCGGCAGTTGTGATTAATGTAGCTGGATAGCTAACGCTATCTTTTACATTATGTAATGGAGAATATTTCAAGAGGTATTCGAATTGGTCCTTTTTATCGCTTGAACCGTATTCTACAGCCCAGCCCCAACCGATGGTGAACTTATGGTATCTAAGCATATCTAATACCCCAACACCAGGCAATGCTACTTTAAATAAATCTGGACGTTGGGTCATACATGCTCCAACTAATAATCCACCATTAGACCTTCCGCTAATAGCAAGTTTACTAGCATTGGTATATTTTTCTTTTATCAAAAATTCAGCTGCACCAATAAAGTCGTCGAAAACATTTTGTTTTTTCGATAACATACCTGCTTTGTGCCAGTCTTCTCCATATTCACCTCCGCCTCTTAAACTAACTTGAGCATAGATTCCTCCTTGTTCTAAGAAGTACATGTTAGATACGCTAAATGAAGGGGTAAGGCTAATATTAAATCCTCCATATCCATATAGCATCAATGGATTGTTTCCATCTAATTGTATACCTTTTTTATGAACAACAAACATTGGTATTTTGGTTCCATCTTTAGAATTGAACCAAATTTGTTTGGTTTCATAATCGTCTGTATTAATTTTGAAATTTGGTTTAGTGTACAGCGTAGATTTTCCTGAAGCAATATCTAATTGATAAATAGTTCCTGGTGTTGTAAAGTTTGTGAAACTATAGAAACAGCTAGCATCATCTTTGTTTGACTCTGCAAAAGAAATGGTCCCAATTCCTGGTAATTCTAAATCACGCACCTTAGTACCATCTATATTATATTCAATAATTTTAGAACTAGCATCTTTTAAATAACTAGCAAATAATTTTCCTCCAGCGAGGTGAACACCTTCTAATAATTCTTCTTGTTCAGGAATAATTACTTTCCATTTTTCTGATGAATTATTTTTTGGATCTATAGCAACTACTCTGTATTTAGGCGCTCCGTTATCCATTAATACAATAAATTGATCTCCAATATTGTCGATAATTGTATAATTGAAATCGAATCCCTTAAGTAATACTTCAATTTTTGAATTCGATTTACTTAAATCTTTATATAAAATTTCTGTACCTGAAGTTCCCTCTGAACCATAGATTAATAAATACTTCTCATCCTCTGTTACAGAAGCCCCAAAGTATCTAAGCGGATGATTTTTGTCTTCATACACTAAAACATCTTTCGATTGATCTTCACCAATTTTATGGTAATATACTTTTTGATATTGATTCTGATTGGATAGTTCGCTAACACCTTTTGGTTCATCATATCTACTGTAATAAAATCCGTCTCCTTGCCAAGCAGCTCCTGAGAATTTTACCCATTTTATTTCATCAGTAGTTTTTGTTCCTTTTTCAATATCGATTACATAAATTTCATTCCAGTCTGAACCAGAACGTGCAATAGTATATGCAGCATATTTGTGATTATTAGAAAATGATAAGCCACTTAATGCAACTGTTCCATCTTCTGATAATTTATTCGGATCTAAAAAAACTTTCTCTTCACCATTCAATCCTTTCTTGAAATAGATAACAGCTTGATTTTGCAATCCATTGTTTTTCGAATAAAAATAATTATCGCCTTTTCTGTATGGTGCTGAGATTTTTTCGTAGTTCCAGATTTCTGTAAGTCTGTCTTTTATTTTATCTCTAAATGGAATTTGTGATAAGTAATTTTGAGTTACCTTGTTCTGTGACTCAACCCAGTCGGCTGTTTCGGCAGTGGTGTCGTTTTCTAACCAACGATATGGGTCAGCTATTTTTGTACCAAAATAATTGTCGACAGTATCAACTTTCTTCGTTTCTGGGTAAGGTAGCATACTTATTTTTTTTACTTCATTAGATTTACATCCGAAGAGTAAACCAATTGTTCCAATTAAAATTATTTTCTTCATAACGTATAATTAAATTCTAAATAATATAAATTCTATATTCTAAATAATATATATCCAAATCGAGATTTTATAACATGAACTAGCTACTAACTACTAGCTACTTCAAACTAAACTGATATCTAACATCTCACTTCTCAAAACTATCGAGATCAAGGTTTGTATTTCGCCTCTGTTAATATTTTCTGACTATCAGTTTCCTTCATCAACATATCTAAAGAATAATTAGGATTGTTATCCATGAATTTTTTTACAATTTGCCATCCACAATACCAACCAATTCTTGGAGATGATTCATTAGATAAGTTTACAGTAAATGGTGCTTCTTCAGTATATTTTCTGTATTTCAGATAATCTCCAGTAAACAAACCTTCTTGAATAAGTAACTCGTAAATGTTTTTTTCATTTTGTTTACACCACTCTAATTGCTCAGCAGAATACCCAATTTTCAAACTATCTTCAGTGTCGGGCAACATTTGATCTAGAAAATAAAGCATTTTACCTTCGTTAAGCATAGCATCAATTAACAAGGGTTTTTCTTTTTCAAACGGATATTTATAACTAGCCATACCTTTTACAAACATTGGGATTAAATGCTCAGGTGTGTATCTGCGAGTTAAATAATCTGGGATTTCTAATGAGGGGTAGAATTTATAATTAGCACCAAGAAATAAATCTAAACCAATACCAATATATCCATCGGTGGTTACAATGCCATTATTAAAACCTGAAATAAAAGTACAAACTTTTGGAAGGGTATCTGAAGGATATAATGCTTTATATTTAGAAAAGATACCTGAAATTTCTTGCTCTATATTGGCAATTTTTTCCTTATTATAAATAGAATCGCAATCGTGAGCAAGTGTTTTAAAATCGCCATTTTGAGTGAAATTAGCAACTAAAGCACTGAATTGTTCATTTTGTGTGTTCCCAAAGTTCATAATTTGAAGAAAATAAACATTGTAAAACTCTCCGTACTTATTTTTTATATCTTTTAATTTCGTTGACATTTCAGCAGGAGGTGTTTCAAATAAATCTTTCTCTAATCTGAGTAATGAAAGAGGTGCATCACCTTCGCCTAAGCTTGATTTGTTTGATACGGTAGATTGTTGACAGGCGTTGAATAAAATCGAAATGAAAAGTAGTGTTAAAATCGAATTTATTATGTTACTTTTAGACCTATATTTAAGCATAATTATATAAAATGAACAAGCATAAAATTAATCATTTCTACCTAATTATTCTGATTCTAATTACAGGATTATCAACTAATCTAGTACAAGCACAAGATTTCAGATTAGGTTTCAAGGGAAATCCTTTGTTTTCTATGGTAAAGCCTAATACGGATTATAATAATAGTGCCGGTACTAAAATTGGGTTTTCATATGGGGTAATGTTCGATTATTTCTTAAAGGAACATTATGCTATTTCAACTGAACTAGGAATTAGTTCTTTGGGTGGAAATGTAGAATATTCTAAATCTGATACTACTATTTCAACAAATTTAAAAATGAATTATGTTGAAATTCCTATTGCAATAAAATTATTAACGGAGAAAATTAATAACAAAACTAAAATCTTTGGGAAATTTGGAGCTAACATAGCTGTAGCTACAAAAAATTCTGCAACTATTTCGTATAAAAAGAATGGCGTAGAATATGCATACGATGATATGAAAGATGCTTCAAAATATATGCAATCTTTTAATATATCATTAGTGATGGGTGGTGGTGTTGAATATAACCTTACCAAAAACTTAGACCTTGTTTTAGGGCTAACATATACCAATGGTTTTTTAAATACGATGAAATCGCCTTCGATATATCGATTAAATAATACTAATCCGAATATAAAAGCTTTCGAGGCTGATTTGAATTATTTCGCTATTAATATTGGTTTGTTATTTTAAAAAATGAAAGTAACATTAGCACAAGTAAATGTTCATGTAGGAAATTTTGCAGCGAATAGTGTAAAATTTATTGAAGCTATTTCTAAGGCAAAACAAGAAAAGTCTGAGTTAATTATTTTTCCTGAGTTAGCTATTTGTGGATATCCACCTCGCGATTTTTTGGAATATGATCACTTTGTAAAGCAATGCTTTGATACTATTAAAACAATTGCTCGTGAATGTGTAAACATTACCTGTATTATTGGCGCACCTACATTCAATCCGAATGAAGAAGGAAAGTCATTACATAATTCAGCATTTGTATTAGCTAATGGGACTATCCAAGATGTAGTTAATAAAACTTTATTACCCACTTACGATATTTTCGACGAGTATAGATATTTCGAACCCAATAAATATTTCAGATGTATCGACATCAATGGGAAAAAAGTAGCGCTAACTATTTGTGAAGATTTATGGAACATTGATGATGAAAAGTTGTATGTAATTTCTCCAATGGAGGAATTAGCAAAAGAATCGCCAGATTTGATGATTAACATAGCAGCTTCTCCATTTGATTATCATCAGGCTGAAAAAAGATTAGAAGTGCTACGATGGAATGTAGAAAAATATAATTTGCCATTACTCTATGTAAACCATGTAGGTGCGCAAACAGAATTGATTTTTGATGGGGGGTCAGTTTTTATTAATAAAGAAGGAGTGTTAATTCAAGAGTTGCCTTACTTTGTAGAAGAGGTAAGAACATTTGATATA
>JACCDN010128591.1_pt1 | contig 11422 bp, 10 predicted proteins | sample 7441691 | NCBI WGS metagenome assembly JACCDN01 (sample SAMN15323439, study PRJNA562643) | freshwater metagenome | isolation source: river surface water | place: USA:Blue River Watershed | collected 2017-08-16
GCGTCGGGGTGCAGGGGCTCTAAGGTCAAGGTTTGTGCATTCAGCTCGGGCAAGAAACCAATGTCACGCAACAGCAGCAATTCAAACGCGCGCAACGCCGGCGCGATGGTGCCTTCATGGCCCGAGGCCAGCACCTGCACCACTTGGGCGTACAAATCAAACAACGTAGGGTGTGGGTCATCGCGCGCCAGCAGGCGCAACAACAACTCGTTGACGTAATAGCCCGACAGCAAGGCTTCGCCTGTGGGCATGATGTGCCCGCCCATCCACTCAGCCCCTTTGAGAGTGCGGATTTCTGCATCACCGGAATAGCTGACGTACAGCGGCTGCAATGGCAACAACACCGGACGGAAATTAGAGCTGGGTTTTTTCGCGCCCTTGGCCACCAAGGCCACACGTCCGAAGTGTCGGGTGAAGGCTTCCAAAATCAAACTGGACTCGCTCCAGTCGTAACGGTGCACCACGAACGCAGGCTCGTCCTGGATGCGGGGAATACCCCGCGAAAGCGTGAAAGTGCTGGACTTACTCGTAGCCAAAGCTACGCACCCGCGCTGCATCGTCGGCCCAACCCGAGCGGACTTTGACCCACAGCTCCAAGAACACTTTGGCATCGAAGAGCTTTTCCAATTCGGTGCGGGCTTCCATGCCCATGCGCTTCAAACGCTCACCTTTGTCGCCGATGACCATGGCTTTATGGCCTTCACGCTCGACCACGATGGTGGCCGCGATGCGCACCATGCGCTTGACACCTTTGCTCTTGCCTTTTTCTTCTTCGAACTTGTCGATCACGACGGTCGAGGTGTAGGGCAATTCGTCGCCTGTCAAACGGAACAGCTTTTCGCGCACCATTTCAGCGGCCATGAATTTTTCGCTTCGATCCGTCAGCTCGTCTGCGTCGTACATCCAGGATTGCTCAGGCAGGTACTTTTCACAGATGCCCAGCAGGCGTTGCACGTCTTTGTCGTTCTTGGCCGACATGGGCACAAACTCAGCAAAAGGGTGACGGGTTTGCATGTCTTGCAGCCACGGCGCCACGTCGGCACGGCTTTTCACCGAGTCCAATTTGTTGGCCACCAACAAAGTTGGAATACCAGGCGCCAACAACGACAACACCTTGGCGTCAGCCGGCGTGAAGCTGCCCGCCTCGACCACGAGCAACACCAAATCCACATCGCCGACAGCGCCTTGCACAGCCTTGTTGAGTGACTTGTTCAAGGCATTGCCATGGATGGTTTGAAAGCCCGGCGTGTCGACAAACACAAACTGCGACACGCCTTGGGTGTGCATGCCCGTGATGCGGTGACGCGTGGTTTGTGCCTTGCGTGAGGTGATGCTGATTTTTTGCCCGACCAAGGCATTGAGCAAGGTCGACTTGCCCACGTTGGGCTTGCCCACAATGGCAATCAGGCCACAGCGTTGGTCGGCCGGTGCCACGGCCGCTTGGCTCGCCACCACCCGGTTGCCTTTGCTGGCAGCCAGCATGGCATCGATGTCTTGCAGGGTTTGTTCGTTTTTAGGAGGGGTAGCCATCAGTGGAGCTCTTTGATCACTTGGAGCATGGCTGCTGCGGCGGCTTGCTCTCCTGCGCGGCGCGAGCCGCCAATGCCACGCTCGCAGCGGGCCAATTCGGGAACTTCACATTCCACGTCAAACGTTTGTTTATGAGCAGCCCCCAGGGTGCCGACCACACGGTAGATGGGCAACTTGAACTTACGGGCCTGTAGCCATTCTTGCAATTCTGTTTTGGGGTCTTTGCTGACGGCTTGCATCTCGGGATTGATTTCCACCTTGGCAAAAATACGTTGCACCAAGGCGTCGGCGGCGGCATAGCCTGCATCGAGGTAGACCGCACCCAACACCGCTTCGAGGGCATCAGCCAAGATAGACGGACGCTTTTGACCGCCCGAATTCATCTCCCCCTCACCCAATCGCAAAATCCCCGACAGCCCCAAGTCGACGGCCAAATGGTGCAAGGTATCTTGCTTGACCAGGTTGGCACGCACCCGTGACAAATCGCCCTCTGGCAGCGTATGCAAACGCTGGTATAGCAGGTTGGCGATTGCTAGGTTCAACACCGAGTCGCCTAAAAACTCCAAGCGCTCGTAGTGATCGGTGCTGAAGCTGCGGTGCGTCAAAGCTTGCACCAGCAGCGCTGGGTTTTGAAAGGTGTAGCCCAGACGCTCTTGCAGCGTCTCAATGATTTGTTGTTGAGACAGGCTCGGGCGGGTGTTGCGTGCGCGCGTGGTCATTGAAAAGCGCCAATGCGCGAGAGGCTGCCAAAGTTCATCCAAACAAAGAAGGCTTTGCCTACGATGTTTTTCTCTGGCACGAAACCCCAATAGCGCGAATCCAAAGAGTTATCCCGGTTGTCACCCATCATGAAGTAGTGACCCGCAGGGACTTTGCAGGTCACGCCTTCGACGGTGTAATGGCAATTTTCTTTGAACGCAAAGTCATCCGTGCCCGGAATAAACGACGGACGGTCTTTGTCGTTCAACAAGTTGTGGCTGCGCACGCCTGACATCTCAGAGGCTTGGGTTCCCAAGGGCAACTTTTCTTCAAACTGCGTGATGTAACGCATGCTGTCTTCGTCAAAAAAATCCGTGCGCGGCACCTTGCTGACGGGTTGGCCATTGATGGTGAGCTGCTTGTTCAAGTAAGCCACTTCATCACCGGGCACGCCAATGACGCGCTTGATGTAGTCCAAACTGGGCTTGGGTGGGTAACGGAACACCATCACATCACCGCGCTGCACAGGGTTACCTTCTGTGATTTTGAGGTTGATCACGGGCAAGCGCACGCCGTAGTGGTACTTGTTCACCAAGATCAAATCGCCCACCAACAAGGTGGGGATCATTGAACCCGAGGGGATTTTGAAGGGCTCAAACAAAAACGAGCGCAACACAAACACCACGGCGATCACGGGAAACAAACCGGCTGTCCAATCCAGCCACCAAGGTTGCATGTACAGACGCTCTTTGGCCTCGGTTACGTTGACATCGGTGTGGGTGATGCCTTGGGCCTGCAACTCGGCCGTGCGCTTGTCTGCCTCGGCCTGGAGTTGCTCCGCCGCAGCTTTGCGCTGTGGCAAGAAATAGAACTGCTCGGCCAACCAGTAGACACCGGTCACCACGGTGGCCATGAACATGAGCAAGGCAAAGTTGCCTTCGATCATGCCCACATACCAAAAACCAGCGTAGCCCACAAAGGCTGCCAGCACGAATGCGGTCAACGTCGCCATCAATCCTCCACTTGCAAGATGGCCAAGAAAGCCTCTTGCGGCACTTCTACAGAGCCAATTTGCTTCATGCGTTTCTTACCTGCTTTTTGTTTTTCAAGCAGTTTGCGTTTGCGGCTGATGTCGCCGCCATAGCATTTTGCCAGCACGTTTTTGCGCAAGGCCTTGATGGTTTCGCGCGCAATGATGTTGGAACCAATGGCAGCCTGAATTGCTACGTCATACATTTGGCGGCTGATGATTTCACGCATCTTGGCCACCACCGCACGGCCGCGGTACTGCGACTGTGACCGGTGCACGATGATGGACAAGGCATCGACCTTGTCGCCGTTCAGCAAGATGTCCACCTTCACCACGTCCGAGGCGCGGTACTCTTTGAATTCATAGTCCATCGACGCGTAGCCGCGTGAGACGGATTTGAGTTTGTCAAAGAAATCGAGCACGATTTCGCCCAAAGGCATTTCGTAGGTCAACATCACTTGGCGACCGTGGTAGGCCATGTTGATTTGGACGCCACGCTTTTGATTGGCCAGCGTCATCACGGGCCCCACGTAGTCTTGCGGCATGTACAAATGCACCGTCACGATGGGTTCCCGAATTTCGTGCAACTTGCCCTGGTCTGGCATCTTGGACGGGTTTTCGACCATCACCACTTCATCGCCGGGCATGACGACTTGGTACACCACGCTCGGGGCGGTGGTGATCAGGTCTTGATCAAACTCACGTTCCAATCGCTCTTGCACGATCTCCATGTGCAGCAGACCCAAGAAGCCGCAGCGGAAGCCGAAGCCCAACGCTTGCGACACCTCGGGCTCGTACTGCAACGATGCGTCGTTGAGCTTGAGCTTTTCCAGTGCATCACGCAGGCCGTCGTATTGGTTGGCCTCGGTTGGGTACAAACCAGCAAACACTTGGGGCTGAATTTCTTTGAAGCCCGGCAAGGCTTCTTCGGCAGGGCCTAGGTTGTTTGGCAGCTTCTTCTCCAAGGTGATGGTGTCCCCCACCTTGGCCGCTTGCAGCTCTTTGATGCCCGCAATGATGTAGCCCACTTGGCCCGCCTCGAGCGACTGACGTGGCTCGTTGGCGGGGGTGAACACACCGAGGTTGTCGGCGTTGTAGACGGCATTGGTGGCCATCATCTTGAAGCGTTCCCCTTTGCCTAAACGACCATCGACCACGCGCACCAACATCACCACGCCCACGTAGCTGTCAAACCAGCTATCGATGATCATGGCGCGCAGCGGAGCATCTTTGTTGCCTTTGGGCGGTGGGATTTTGGCGACCACCGCCTCTAAGATCTCATCGATGCCCATGCCGGTTTTGGCTGAACATGGAATCGCATCCGTGGCATCAATGCCAATGACGTCTTCGACTTCAGCTTTGGCATTGTCGGGATCAGCATTGGGCAAATCCATTTTGTTGAGCACGGGCACCACTTCCACACCCAGATCGAGTGCGGTGTAGCAGTTGGCCACCGTTTGTGCTTCGACACCTTGGCTGGCGTCCACCACCAACAGCGCACCTTCACAGGCCGACAGTGAGCGTGACACTTCATATGAGAAGTCAACGTGTCCAGGTGTGTCGATGAGATTGAGGTTGTAGACCTGACCATCTTTGGCTTTGTATTGCAGTGCAGCGGTCTGTGCCTTGATAGTTATCCCACGCTCTTTCTCGATGTCCATCGAGTCGAGAACTTGCGCTTCCATGTCACGCTCTTCAAGTCCTCCGCAACGCTGAATCAAACGGTCTGCGAGCGTCGATTTGCCGTGATCGATGTGGGCAATGATTGAAAAGTTTCTGATGTTGTTCATCAACGGGAACACTTAAGTGATTGAATTCAAAGGGAGAGCGCCATGAAAAAAGGGCGCGTCATCTGCTGACGCGCCCAGAACCAACAAGCAATGGCAACTGCATAAGTTGGGGGTTCATTGTAGGCAAAAACCCCGAATTGCACAGCGGTCTCAGCACAACCGAAGGCTCGTTGCGGGTTCGCAACATGAATTTATCCACAACTTATTAACATTTTGACAAAGGGGTTTTGGAACAACTTGTGGGTGATCTGTGGATCACCTGTGGAGTCTGTCATCCAATCCCGTATCGTGGAGTTTTGGTCTTGCGATATATCGCAAAAACGCATTCAGCCCCTCGATTCTATACAAAAAGGGCTTGAACACTTGGATTAAGTTAGCTTGCACTCACTTAACAATGCGGGATAAAAAATATTTAAAAATATTTGAATCCCACAAAACCCGAGCGAGATCAAGGGATTTAACGGTTGGGTCGTATCACCGTGTACTGAGCCCATTCCCCGCGTCGCACCAACAAGCTCACCGGCTTGGTTTTGTCCAACTTCTCCAGCAGCGCCTCAAACGCCTTCACATGGGGCGTCTCCACGTTGGCAATCGCCAAAATAACGTCACCCTCTTGGATGCCCGCACGTGTGGCCGGCTCAGCCACCGCATCGACACGCACCCCGCCACGCAGCTTCAACTCCTTTTTCTGCGCATCGGTCAATTCACTGACTGTCAAGCCCAACACCTTTGCGGCCAAGGCCGATTGCGGCTTTTCAATCGCTGCTTTCTTTTCAGGCTTCTCCGCCTCAAACTCGCCCACCACAATCTGAACTTCGCGCATGCCACCACGACGCCACACCTGCATGGCGCTGCGGGTTCCGGGCTTGGTATTGCCCACCAAGCGCGGCAAGTCTGACGACTTGTCGATGCTCTTGCCTTCAAACTTCAAAATGATGTCACCGGGTTCTAACCCTGCCTTCTCAGCAGGCGACCCCTGCTCGACCCCCCGCACCAGTGCCCCTTGCGCTTTAGACAAGCCCAGCGATTCAGCCACTTCTTTGCTGACCTGATCGATCTGCACACCCAAGCGTCCACGCTGCACCCGTCCCGTAGCGCGCAACTGCTCACTGACACGCACAGCTTCGTCAATCGGAATGGAGAACGAGATGCCCATGAAGCCACCCGAGCGTGAATAGATTTGGCTGTTGATGCCCACCACCTCACCACGCATATTGATCAGCGGGCCACCTGAGTTGCCGGGGTTGATGGCCACATCGGTTTGAATGAACGGCAGGTAGTCACCTGTGTCGCGTTGCTTGGCACTCACAATTCCCGCGGTGACGGTGTTCTCCAGCCCAAAGGGGGAACCAATGGCCATCACCCACTCGCCCACTTTGAGCCGATTGACGTCGCCAATCTTCACGGCGGGTAATCCAGATGCGTCGATTTTCACCACCGCCACATCGCTGCGCTTGTCAGCACCAACGATACGGGCTTTGAACTCACGTTTGTCGGGCAAGGTCACCAAGACTTGGTCGGCGCCCTCCACCACGTGTGCATTGGTCATCACAAACCCATCGGCTGACAAAATAAAGCCTGAACCAACGCCTCTGGGTTGAGGCTCTTCGGGTTGCTGACGGTTGGGGCGTTGCTGACGCGGCGTGTTGGGCATTGGCAAGGGCACCCCAAAGAAACGACGAAACAGCTCTTGCATTTCGTCGTCAGGGCCATTGGCTTGCGTGTCGCGCGCAGCAGCTTTCTCGAGCGTGCGGATGTTCACCACGGAGGGGCCCACTTGCTCCACCAAATCGGTGAAGTCGGGCAAGGCGCGTACCGTTTGTGCCGCCACTGGCCGTGGCAAGCCCACACCGCCAGCCAAGAACGCCGCGCAGATCACACTCACAGAAATCAATTTTTTCATCGCCATCGTTCTTTCCTTCATGACGCTTGGGCCGTCGCAAACACGGCTCGTCGCAGATCTTGCCAAAGTTTGGGCACATTTTCAGCCCCCAACCATAACCACCGTGTGGCAAATGGTTTGTCGGCAGATAAGGGCGTCCATTCCAAAAGCAAGGCCCCCTGCACGTCAATGGCCACACGGACCTCACCAAGCGCATCGTCCGAGCCTGCAGACGATCCATGCCAGCACCAGACCTGCCCCGTCCAACTCAGCGTGCCCATGTTGCGCCTGCAGTCATGGAGACCGGTCACGACCGCGATGCACCACGTCACGACTGCAAGTCCCCACACCCAACTCAGTGGCTGCATCCATGCCCATGCGACCAGCACTGCACCACTGATCACGCAGATCACGGCAAACACCCAGCGCTGAAAAGCACAACGCCCCACCGGATAAGCTACCGATGGGGCGTTGTGCATGGCAGTTGCCTTAGACGCGTTTGAAAACCAGCGCGCCGTTGGTGCCGCCAAATCCAAAGTTATTCTTCAAGGCCACATCAATCTTCATGTCACGCGCTGTATTGGCGCAGTAGTCCAAGTCGCATTCTGGGTCTTGGTTGAAGATATTGATGGTGGGTGGGCTCTTTTGGTGGTGGATCGCCAACACCGTGAACACACTTTCGATACCACCCGCGCCACCCAGCAAGTGACCGGTCATGGACTTGGTGGAGTTCACCACCACCTTCTTGGCGTGATCGCCCAAGGCCGCCTTGATGGCGTTGGTTTCGTTCACATCACCCAACGGGGTAGATGTGCCGTGCGCATTCAAGTAATCGACTTGATCGGTATTGACACCTGCGTTGTGCAGTGCGCTGAGCATGGCGCGGCGAGGGCCATCCATGTTGGGCGCTGTCATGTGACCGGCGTCAGCGCTCAAACCGTAACCACCCAATTCGGCGTAAATTTTGGCGCCACGGGCTTTGGCATGTTCGTACTCTTCGAGCACCAACACCCCAGCACCTTCGCCCAACACGAAGCCATCACGGTCACGGTCCCAAGGACGCGATGCAGTGGTGGGGTCGTCGTTGCGGGTCGAGAGCGCGCGCATCGCAGCAAAGCCACCCACGCCCAACGGCGACATGCAGCACTCTGCACCGCCGGCAATCATCACGTCGGCATCACCATACTCAATGTGACGACCGGCTTCACCGATGCTGTGCAAACCTGTGGTGCAGGCAGTGACCACGGCCAAGTTAGGGCCCTTGAAGCCGTAACGCATGGACACGTGACCTGAAATCATGTTGATGATGGACGCTGGCACGAAGAAAGGCGAAATGCGACGTGGGCCTTTGGCCAACAGCTCGCTGTGCATGTCTTCGATCAGCGGCAAGCCGCCAATGCCAGAGCCAATCACGACCCCAATGCGGGTCGCTTGTTCGTCACTCAAGGCGTCGCCGGTGGCGAGGCCCGAGTCCTGAACCGCTTGCACTGCCGCCGCAATGCCGTAATGAATGAACTTGTCCATCGCACGCGCCTCTTTCGGGGCGATGTAGGGATCAAGGTCTAAATCTTTGACTTCACCAGCAAAGTGGCAATTGATTGCGGAAGCATCAAAACGCGTGATGTTCGCAATGCCAGACTTTCCGGCTAAAAGATTGGCCCAAGCGTCAGCCACCGTGTTACCCACGGGGCTGATACAGCCTAGGCCGGTCACGACGACGCGACGACGGCTCATGCGGAGTTCCTAGTTGTTAGGCTTTTTTGTGAGTCAACGCGTAATCAATCGCGTTTTGCACAGTTGTAATTTTTTCGGCATCTTCGTCTGGGATTTCAATACCAAACTCGTCTTCCAATGCCATCACCAATTCCACTGTGTCCAAGGAGTCGGCACCCAAATCAGCCACGAAAGCTTTTTCGTTGGTAACTTGAGACTCTTCAACGCCGAGTTGTTCGGCAATGATTTTTTTGACACGTGTTTCGATATCGCTCATGGATTCCCTCTGAGGGTTGTGAATAAGTCCGCAATTTTAACCGGACGGACTGACCGTATAAATTCTGTTTAGTTTGTTCGCACATACAAGGCCGTTAAGCCATGAACATGCCCCCGTTGACATGCAACTCTTGGCCCGTCACGTAGCTCGCATGTGCACCCGCCAAGTACGCCACCGCATGCGCGATGTCAGATGGTTTACCCAGGTGACCCAATGGGATTTGACCCAGCAATGCTTTTTGTTGGTCTTCGGGCAACGACGCCGTCATGTCGGTTTCAATGAAACCGGGAGCGACACAATTGACGGTGATGCCACGACTGCCCAACTCACGCGCCAAGGCGCGGGTCATACCGGCCACACCTGCTTTGGCTGCCGCGTAGTTGGCTTGACCGGGATTACCGGACGCCCCCACCACGCTGGTGATGCTGATGATGCGGCCATAGCGCTGCTTCATCATAGGACGAATCACCGCACGCGATACACGGAACACTGCCTTGAGGTTGGTGTCAAGCACCGCGTCCCAATCGTCGTCTTTCATGCGCATGGCCAAGGTGTCACGTGTGATGCCTGCGTTGTTCACCAACACATGCAAAGCGCCATGGTCTTTGGTGATTTGATCAATCAAGGCCTCCACAGCAGCGCCATCATTCACGTTCAAGTTCGCACCACGGCAGCCTGCGTGTGCAGACAGGGCTTGGGTGATCTTGGCAGCACCGTCATCCGACGTGGCCGTGCCAATGACGAGGTAGCCTTGTTGCGCCAATTCTTGGGCAATCGCAGCACCAATGCCGCGTGAAGCACCGGTGACCAGGGCAATGTGTTGTTTCTTGTCAGTCATCGTTTTCTCTGGTTGGATTAGGCCAAGGCCGTTTTGACTTCAGCCAAGGTGGCGGGGTCAAACAACGGCAAGCCGGTTAAATCAGCATCAATGCGCTTGGCCATCCCCGCCAAGACCTTGCCAGGACCGCATTCGACCAAGGTGGTCACGCCGCGCGCCTTGATGGCGCCGACACATTCGACCCAGCGCACAGGGCCAAAGGCTTGGCGGTACAACGCGTCACGGATGCGATCGGCATCTGATTCAACGGTCACATCAATGTTGTTGACAACTGGAATCTGAGCTGCAGCAAACGAGGTGGCTGCGAGTTTTTCTTTCAGACGTTCCGCGGCAGGCTTCATCAGGCTGGAGTGGAAAGGGGCCGACACAGGCAATGGCAAGGCGCGCTTGGCACCGTTGGCCTTGAGCACTTCACAGGCTTTTTCAACAGCAGCTTTACTGCCTGCAATCACGGTTTGACCGGGGTCATTGAAGTTCACGGCTTCCACCACTTCGGCAGAGCCCGCGCCAAACGTGGCTTGCGCTTCAGCACAACCTGCAATCACTTGGTCGGCCGACATGCCCAGAATCGCGGCCATTGCACCGGTGCCCACGGGCACCGCCTCTTGCATGGCTTGGGCACGGAAGCGCACCAACGGCGCAGCTTGCGCCAGCGTCAACACACCCGATGCGACCAACGCAGAGTATTCCCCCAGTGAGTGTCCGGCCACCACGCTCGGAGCCGCGCCGCCCTCGGCCAACCAGACGCGGTAAGCGGCCACCGCCGCAACCAACATCACAGGCTGGGTGTTGGTCGTCAGCGCCAAGGCTTCTTTCGGACCTTCGTGGATCAGCTTGGCGATGTCTTCGCCCATGGCGTCAGAGGCTTCGGCCAGTGTGTGTGCTACCACGGGGTTGTCACCCCATGCGTCGAGCATGCCCACCGACTGCGAGCCTTGACCTGGAAATACAAATGCAAATGAAGTCATAACGTTTTCGAAAAGTTTGTCACATCAAGTCTTGCGCAGACTTACAACTTGAGCAGCACCGCGCCCCAGGTGAAACCACCGCCCACGCCTTCGAGCATGAGGGTTTGGCCTTTTTTGACCTCGCCACTGCGCACCGCTTTGTCAAGCGCCAGCGGAATGGATGCGGCGGACGTGTTGCCATGGTCTTGCACCGTCAACACCACTTTGTCCATGGGCAACTTGAGCTTTTTGGCGGTGCTTTGAATGATGCGGATGTTGGCCTGGTGCGGAATCAGCCAATCGATGTCGCTGTCTTGCAAACCCGCTTTGTCGAGCACGGTGCGCGCAGCACCCTCGAGCAAACCTACGGCCAACTTGAAAACGGCTTGGCCGTCCATCTTGAGCACAGGATCACCCAAGATATTGCCGTTGCGCACATGACCCGGTACACACAAGATGCCCACGTGCTTGCCGTCGGCATGGATGTCGGTGGCCAAGATACCGGGCGTGTCTGACGCCTCCAGCACCACGGCGCCGGCACCATCGCCAAACAACACACAGGTGGTGCGGTCTTGGAAATCGAGCAAGCGCGAGAAAATTTCGGAGCCGACCACCAAAGCACGCTTGGCAGAACCGGCGCGAATCATGGCGTCCGCCACGGTCAACGCATAAATGAAGCCACTGCACACGGCTTGCACGTCAAAGGCGGGGGCACC
>JACCDN010768692.1_pt1 | contig 11420 bp, 12 predicted proteins | sample 7441691 | NCBI WGS metagenome assembly JACCDN01 (sample SAMN15323439, study PRJNA562643) | freshwater metagenome | isolation source: river surface water | place: USA:Blue River Watershed | collected 2017-08-16
ATTACGCCCAGTGGAAAATATTAGTGTGGCCGTGCTTGGTGATGATCATAATAGTCGCGTAATTTCTAAATCAGAATTACAAGCTGGTGACTTACTATTCTTTTGGAATACAGGGCTCGACAAAAAATTAAATCATCTGTTAGTAATCACCGAAGTAAATAATAATTCCGTCACCTACGCGCATTCCTTTCGGTGGCGCAATGAAGGTCAATATGACCACGGTGTGCGCACCGGTACCATTTCGTGGAACAATTTCACCACTTCCCTACTTGATGATACTTGGACTGAAAAAAATAAAACTGGTGCGGAAAATGATACTTTACAACACGCACGTGAAGCGGAAAAATTTGAAATTAGACGTTTAAAAGTTTTGGAATAATTATACAATTAAAAAATCTCCTTTTACTGGGAGATTTTTTAATTTCCTGATTTCACAAATTATTATGAACTCAGGGAGGGGGCCGGCACGCGTCTTGGGAGACACGCGCGGCCGTTGTAGACCTCCCTCGCCGCATCGGGCCCTGCCGACTCAAGTAGAGTCCGGGCCCGCCATGCAGGCGGAGAGAGGTGATGTCGACTAGACCTCGAAGAGCGACTGGTGCCGGTAGCTCGTTCCGAGAGAGTCGGTCGTAAGCACGGCCAGCTTGTCGTCGACCCGGAGGAGATCCTCGTCGTCGTCGAGCTGGAAGGCCTGTCGGCTCATACCCGTGTTCGGGCTCAAAAGCGCGACGTAGCCGTCGAGACGACGGAACACGAAGTTGCCGCCGCTCTCGTTGGTCCAGAAGACCTTGGACGAGGGCTCGACCGGCACCTCGCTGAACTCCTTGCCGTCCGGCTCCTTGACGAAGAACTTGTCTCCGACCAAGTAGCCAGCCCAACCATTGCCTGCAGCACCCCACTCGAGGGAGTCGCCGGCGTCGCCGAGCTTCCACGTGCCGAGGCACTTCCCGACGGGGTCGAGGAGCTTCACGACGACCTGCTTGTTCTGGGTTCCGGCTACGTAGAGGCCGGTGTCCAGGTCGACGCAGGCGTCGCCGATGTCGAGCTCGAGGACCTTGCCAAGGTCGGACGGCACGCGGAGCCGCGTCGTGAGGAGCTTCAGCTCGCCCTTCGCGTGCGGCCTCGCGAGCAGGCAGGACATGCCGTCGTCGTTGAAGAGATGGGTCCACTCGATCGCCAGGATCGCGCGATCGAGGACGACACCCTGGTTCGAGTAGAAGAATAGCCCGTTCTCCCCGTAACGCACGGGGACCCGCAGGTCCGCTCCGGGAGGGCGAGGGAGTCCGGCCCCGACGGCCTCCTTGTAGAGGTACTCGGGAGAGCCGTCCGTATTGATGGTGAGACCGATGAGACGCTGGTAAGGATTCTTCATGAAATGAGCCTCGCGAAACAGATGTTTTACCCACGCCAACACGGCGTAAGACTGCCCCCGCTTTACCACAACCTAGCCAAAATGTCAATACCCAAAGTACTAAAACCCCCTCAAAATCTAAAAATTGAAAAAATCCCCTCCTTGTGCTAGAATCTTTAGGTATGAATGAAACTCTTATTTCAATCAGTGTTTTGCGCACTGCCATTGGTTTTGGCTTAGCTGGCGCTTTAATTGCCTTTTTGTGGGCCCCGCTTTTGATTAAATTTTTGTATCGTTTCAAAATTACCCGCACCAACCCCTTTGACCCAACTCTAAACATGGAAGGCCGCACGGAAAAATTTGGCACTCCAATCATGGGTGGCCTTTTAGTTATTGTAACAGTGGCCGCGCTTACCATGCTGTTCAACTGGGAACGAAGCTTTACCTTTGTACCGATTGGCGTAATGTTGCTCTCTGCTCTATTGGGTGGAATTGATGATATTTTAAATATTTATGGAGAAAAACGCCGAAATCGCGCAGTCATGCAAACAATTCGGTTGATTAAAGTACACAAAAGTTGGGCTGTAAAATTTTGGCTCACTGTCACTTTGCCATGGACAGTATTTAAACGTACTTCACTTTGGCTTGGCTCACATCCCGGCAAAGGCATTTTTGTTCATGAAAAATTAATTTTACAATTTATTGCTGGCGCCATTACAGCCTGGTGGATTTATTTTAAACTCGGCGACGCCTGGCACAATGTGGCCATCCCGTTTGATGGTCTAATTAATTTGGGCTGGTGGCTAATTCCTCTCATCATTTTCTTTGTCATGTTTACGGCCAATGCAGTGAATGTGGCTGACGGCATGGATGGTTTGGCAGGAGGTTCATTATTATTAACTTTCTCTACTTTAACCGTTCTTAGTTGGCTAAAAGGTATTCCAGAAATTACTTATCTCAATGCCACAACGGTTGGTGCACTAATTGTTTACACTTATTTCAATGTTAAACCAGCGCGCTTTCAAATGGGTGATGTTGGTTCACTAGGACTCGGCGCGCTACTCGCCATCAACGCCATTGTCATCAATGTCATGCTATTATTACCATTTTTAGCTTTTATTTTTTACGTAGAATTAGCCAGTGTCATAATTCAAATTTTTGGCCGTCATGTATTGGGTCGTAGAATTTTTCGCATGGCACCGCTTCATCACCACTTTGAACTTATTGGATGGAGTGAAGAAAAAACCGTCATGCGCTTTTGGATTTTACACGCAGGCGTTGTACTATTAGGACTTTGGATTGCACTTTACTAATATGTATTTAAAGTGGAAAGAAATCACTACGCCAGATTTTGCAGATTCAACCCTCACTAATTTATATTCTGAGGGTTTTGTTTTAACCCGCAAAGGTAAAGGAGCTATGGATCAAACACGCAGTTTACGAATTGATTTAAGTAAGTTTGGGTTATCCAGTGAAAATCGGCGCGTACTCAAAAAAACTGAAGGGCTAGAATTACAAGTCGTACCGCTTCCCTACTCTGAGTACTCTTGGGAAATTGGCAAATTAGGCAAAGATTTTTATGAAGATAAATTCGGAGCTGGTACTTTTAGTGCGAATAAAATTAAAGAAATTTTGACTGATTCTGAAAAAAGTAATTTTAATCGCCTATTTTTATATACTTTTGAAAACAAAAAAGTCGGATATTCTATTGTTTACGAAAATAAGGATTTACTTCACTACTCATACCCATTTTACGATCGCGCCGCTGAAATCTCAAACCTCGGCCTCGGCATGATGCTCCGTGCCATTCTCCACGCTCAAGAATCTGGTAAAAAATATATTTACCTTGGCTCTGCTCAGCGGCCTACTGACATCTATAAACTCCAATTTGCCGGACTCGAATGGTTTGATGGTGAAAAATGGGAGACAGAAACAGGAGAATTGAAAAATATTTTGAGTAATGAAAATTCAAATCACGATAAGACGGACTTAGCACATCATTCCCGTGCAGACGGGAATCCAGTCAGTAAAAAGAAATTTATAGGCACACGCCAAATTATCCATTCTTTCTTGATGTCTCTAGCAACCGGATTATTCCTATTATATTTTGGTTCAATTGCTTATTTTATTGGCGATTCATATTATGCCGGACTTACTTTTGAGCCACAAGGCAAAGGTCCAGAAGCCAGTGAAATTTTTGTTTGCAACAACTGGAAACATTCATATTCCTGCGATTTTACTAAGGTTTTAGAATATGCACCAATAAATGCCATTATCATCAGCGCAGTCGCCCTCATATATTTTCCACCAGCCGGACCAACCGCCTTTGTAATTATTTTTTATTTTTATTATAAAAAGCAACTTAAAAAAACAAAAGGAAATGCAGAAGATGAAAAAGTCATAATCAATGAATCACTTGGTGTTTCTGCAATAGTTGCACTAGCAATAACCGCGTTACTTTGTTGGAAATTATTTTCTGAATTAAAAAATCTAACCGCTTTTTTCATTCTTACTATTATATTTTTAATAATCTTGAGTATTATCTATTTCTTCGTATCCAAACGTATTAGAAAAAATCCCAAGCTAGCCCTTACTCGTTGCGAACGAGTTCAGAAAAAATAATATGGAGGATTCACCACGAATAAATTTATCTAAGTTGGATGTTGCAAGACGTCAACTTGAATGCGCTCTTAATCTATTCTTCTATGGTGGTGACATTGTAGCCATCCATTCCCTAACCTCAAACGCTCATGAGATACTCGCAACGCTTGCAAAAAAACAAAAAATTGCTTCTTTTGTTTTTGATACACTCCTTTCTAATATTAAGCCAGAGAAAAGAAAAGAGGTAAAAATTAGATTAAGTAATCCAAGAAATTTTTTCAAACATGCAGAGAAAGACCCAAATGCGACGTTAAGTTTTAGCGAGGGTCAAAATCATTACATTTTATATGACGCATGTTTACTATACACAAAATTAACTGATGAAAACCCAGAACTAATCCTTGCTTTTACACTATGGTTTAGTGTTAAAAATAACGAGATGTTCATTGACCAAAATATTAAACAAACTTTTAAGAATTATCCTGATAATCCGAGCAACAAATTAGCGTTCTTAGCAGGAATAAATGAGGCATATAAAGAACTAAAGTATGGAAAATAGACATATTCATTTTATTGGCATTTGCGGCGTGGCGATGAGCGCGCTCGCCATTGCTTTATATAAAAAAGGCTACAAAGTCAGTGGCAGTGATGTGGGATTTTATCCACCAGTTTCTACCATGCTCGAAAAAAGCGGCGTGGAATTTTACGCTGGCTGGCACCCAGAAAAAATGGGTACGCCAGATTTGGTTGTGGTAGGAAATGTGGCTGGCTCACAAAATCCAGAGTGGAAATTTGTGCAGGAAAATAAAATAAAATATAAATCATATCCAGAAGCGATTGCGGAATTTTGGTTAAAAGAAGAATCAATTGTTTGTGCTGGCACTTATGGCAAAACCACTTCTTCTGCATTGTTAGCTTGGATTTTTAGCGAAGCTGGAAAAGACCCAAGTTACATGTTTGGCGGGCTCATGCAATCTGATTTCCCTTCAGCCGCCCTGGCCGATTCGGAATGGAGTATTTTAGAAGGTGATGAATACAAAAGTGCCCGCTGGGATAATGGCCCAAAATTTGCGCACTATAAACCAAAATATTTGTTGTTAACGGCGGTTTCTTGGGATCATGTTGATGTGTATCCAACAGAACAAAGTTATTTTGACGCTTTTGAAACATTGGTGGAATCGGTCCCTGACGAAGGTTTAATTGCCGTGAGTACCGATAATTCTACGGCTTTAAATTTAGCGGCTCGCCGCGCTGGTGGTCCACTAATTATTACCTATGGCACTGACGCTGATGCAATTTATCGATACGAAAATGTCGAGCAGTCCGTTGATGGTTTGAAATTTGAAATTAGTTATCAAGGCAAACAATTCGCGATTACTTGCCCCTTATTAGGTTCATACCAAGCCGAAAATATTACTGGCGCTTTTGCTTTGGCGAGTGAATTAAATATTGAACCACAAAAAATTGTTGAGGCAATTGCCAGCTTTCCAGGCTTAAAACGCCGTTTAGAAAAACGTGTGGACGGAATTGTGACGGTCTACGATGACATTGCGCATTCCCCGGCCAAAGCCAAATCAGTTTTGGAAACGTTGCGCGCCATTTATACTGGCAAAATCATTGCCGTGTTTGAACCAAATACCGGCAACCGCAAACCAGATTCAAAACCACTATATTCACAGGCTTTTGTCGATGCCGATGAAGTGGTAATTCCGCGTTTAACCAAAATTAAAATCGATACGGCCGATGAAGCCCCGCCATTTGAAGGTCAAGAATTGGCGCAAACCATTTCTGAAACTCATGAAAATGTGGTTTACATTGATGAAGATCAAGAATTGGTGGATTATTTAACTGAAAATGCAGCCACCGGCGATGTGATTGTTTTCTTGGGTTCGCATGGTTTTCGTGGCATGATTGAAGATTTAATTTCACGTTTATGAAAATTCCCGAACAAGCTAAATTAGTTTTTAAAGGAATTATTTACGATGTATACCAATGGAAGCAAGCACAATACGACGGCAGTACAGCCACCTATGAAATGCTCAAACGTCCAAATACTTTGCAAATAATTGCCATTAAAAATAATAAGATTCTTTTAATTGATGAACAACAAGCTGGTTGTCCAGCAGCAACTTCTTTTATTGGCGGACGACAAGAGTCTGATGAAAATCCAGAGCAAGGCGCAAAACGCGAACTACTTGAAGAAGCTGGAATGGTGAGTAACGACTGGGAATTATTTCAAACATACAACCCAATTGATAAAATTGAATGGTGTGTACATGTCTTTATTGCCAAAAATGCAGAAATTGTTTCTGAACCAAATCTAGATCCTGGAGAAAAAATCTCAGTTAAAGAATTATCATTTGAAGAATTTAGTGACTTTGTTTTAAACGGCGGGTTACATAGTCAAGAATTTGTCAGTGAGTTTAGACGCTGGAAAATTCAAGAGCCCAAGAAGATCGAAGAATTTAAGAAAAAATTAGGATTAGTATAAAATAAAAAAGACTCTCGCGAGAGAGCCTTTTTTATTTTTTCAAACTTAAACTTGAGAGGCATCTTCTGGTGTACGCAATAATTTCAAAGCCAAATATGAAAGTGGTGTGTACAAAAAGCCCATTCCAACTTTGAACAACCACCAGGTAATAATAATACTAATCAATGTTTTGTTGTCATAAACACCAGCACCAGCAAAGGCAATGGTCATAAACAAAACTGTGTCTAGTAATTGTGACCACAAATTGGAAAGTAACGAACGGAGCCAAAACATTTTTTCTCCAAATTTTTTCTTGAAAAAGAAAAAGGTTAAAACATCTTGGTATTCAGCCACTATAAAAGCCACGAGTGATGCTACCGCAATGCGCATAGACACCGCAAACACTGTGTTATAGCTGCTCTTAACCCAGCTACCAGCCGCGTCCCATGGTACGGCCAGTGAAATCAATGAATATCCAATAAATATAGCTGTACTCACAAAACCTGCAAGCACAAAAAACTTGGCCACACGTTTGCCGTAAATTTCTCCAATTACATCAGTCATCAAAAATACAACCGGAAATGAAAACACTCCCACAGACAAGTGCGAGCCAAATAAAAATGGCATGATTTTGAGGCCCAAAGTATTGGCCGCAAACAAAGAACTCAGATAAATCGTAAGAGCGAGTAGCAACTTTTTAAATGACTTTTCCGAAAACTGAAACATACATTATTTACCTTCATCAACAATTTCCGCGGTCACTTCATCACCAGCAATATTTTCCACACCAAGCATAATACCGCAATGATTACACTCAATCACATCAGCGGGTGCCAAATTTGGGTATTTGGCAAGTGCGACTTCGTTTTTGCATTCTGGGCAGGTTAAATTTAGGGCCATATTTTTATTATTAATGTTAAATATCATAGCGAAAAGTGCTAAATTTAGCAAGTATTGGCTAGACAAAGGCTTTTGGGCTATGCTACTCTGCTTATACTATGAAAACCCCTCAATCCTCTTTCCCCGAACTGGCCATCGCGCTTGGTGTGCCAGAACTTTGGCTTAAACGCGAAGATTTGCACCATTTTGGCTCTCATAAAGGCCGCTCAATCCCCTTTATGATTGACCATTATTGGCATAAAGAAGGCTTGTTAAATTTTGTGATTTCTTCTTCTGGTAACGCGGCTTTGGCCGCAGCTCTTCATGTTAAACATCATAATACTAATAATCCAGACAAACTTATTTCTCTAAAAATTTTTGTTGGGAATAAAATTCCAATAGAAAAATTAAGTAAATTAACTGAATTAGCTGACGAACAGATTATACTTGAACAAGTAGCCAATCCGCGCCAAACTGCTTTTCAAGTTGATAGCAAAGGTGAGGCTAAATTACTCCGCCAATCAACCGATGACCTCGCCCTAAAAGGCTATCAGGAATTAGCCGAAGAACTAAATCATATTCCAAATTTACAGGCGATTTTTATTCCCACGTCGTCAGGTACAACTGCACAAGCATTGGGAGAATTTTTTCAAACATTAGAACAAAAACCTGAAATTCATATTGTCCAAACCAAAGCTGTACATCCTATTGCCGACAGTTTTCAAAATGTAATGTGTCCCACTCATGGAAAATTTGTTGAAGATCCTGAAACATCAGTTGCAGGCGCAATCGTAGATAAAATCGCCAATCGAAAATTTCCAGTTGTGGAAGCAATTGTGAGTAGCCAAGGCAAAGGATGGATAGTCACTGATGAACAAATTAAGGCCGCCATTGCCATTGTAAAAGAAAAAGCCAATATTGATATTTCAGCCAACAGTGCGCTTTCTATTGCAGGCCTTAGCGAGGCGGTTATGAATGGTAAAAAATTTACTGGAGCGGTGGTTTGTCTGATTACTGGTGCTTAAAACAAATCCCCAATCACTACAGCACTAAACGCGCCAAAGAAAATAAAGATCGCGCCGATCACAATCCGGCGCCACGGTTTTGGTTGAAAAGATTTTGGTAATGTTTTGTAATTTAGCCAAGACACTAAACCAATATGGACAAACATGGCCACGGCATTCATACACGCACCCACCACTAATAATTGTTTTGGTTCGTGAATTCCGAGCACAAACAACAAACACCCAAAAGCAATTTGTGCCCACAAAAAGGTGCCGTAGATTTTAGAAAGATTTTGCGCTTTGGTGGTAGTTTTTCGCAAGGCCCAATTTTCCGCCATAATTCGCGAAGTGGAATCCATTACTCCCAATTGCGTTTGCACCAACATAATTCCGGCGGCGAGTAAAAACAAGAGGCCAAAAATTGGATAGGTTTGTGCACCAATCATGCGCGCTTCAGTAATTACAAAATTAATTCCCGCCGCATTATTGCCATTACCATACGCCGTGGCATAGGACAATAACATAAGCAATACCATGGCCAAAGCGCCCATTCCCCAAAATACTAAACCGTGCTCAGTATTAACCAACCGCCACCACTTATTAAATAAAATTTTATTGGCAGGTGTATCAGCCGCGACTGCGCCTTCAAGTTTTACCGGTTCGTGCGCGCCTTTGTGAAACAGCCCGGCAATCTTTTGCGAAAACGCGCCCATGCCATAGCCTTTTTCTTTAATGTAAATTGATTGCGTTAAATTTAAATTTCCAGCCGCACCAGAATACGCAAATGCGCCAAGAAATGTCGCAAGCACAATCCCTTCTGGCAACCAGCGGTAACCTTCACCTTGCCCCAGTAACCCGGCACCAACTGCTGCCCAATCAGCACTTCCACTCACCCAAAATGCCAACACAAAAATAAATGGTACACCAATTAAAACCACGGTGGTAGTTAATTTTTCCATTAAACCGTACACGGTTTTTCCTAAACTTAATAATAAGCCAATTCCAATTAATAAAGCCGCGGCCAACCAACGGAATTCAGTAATTCCAGCGGCATTGGCTAGCAATTGCGCACCAGCCGCAATAATTCCCGGCAAACCAAAGGCAATAAATGTAGATAAAATAAACCAATACGGTAAAACTTTAGATAATTTGGCCAAACCAACAAACACACTTTCCCCGCGCACCAAAGCGTACCGTTCAATTTCCATGTTAATGAAAAATTGGCAAGTAATTCCAAGTACTGCACCCCAGGCAATTCCCAAACCATAATTAGCCACTAAATACGGCCACAAAATTACTTCGCCTGATCCCAGGCCAAGCGCGAGAATAATAAAACTTGGTCCGATCATTTTACGCAGTGGAATTGGTTGGGGAAATTTAGTTTCAGACATAAAATATATTATATTTTAAGTATAACATATTTATAAAATGAAGAAGCCCCGGCACCGATTCTTTCGAATCGATACCGGGGCGATGCCAAGTGACCAAGGACCCAAGAGCCAACTTACGTTAGCACCGAGAGTCCTAGACACCCATCTCCACCCCGACAGGGAACACGCCGAGGTTGTCGCGCCGCTCGTCGCCGTTCCAGCCGTCGCAGTCGAGCCCCGCCTCGCCGAAGTCGCCGACGTAGAGGCGGCCACCGTCCACGTGAAGCGTATCGGTGCGCGCGTACAGGCCGTTGAGCGGGGTACGCTCGCCCGTGCGCTTGAAGTGCGCGAGGACTAGACCGGCGAGGAGCGCGGCGCTGCCGAACGAGGTGAGGTGGTGACCCGGGAGGTTGTACTTCGTACGAACCTTCGCGAGGAGAGCCATCTGCTCATCGACATTCTTCGACGTGCTGCCCTCGATCAGGCGGGGGACACAGAAGCCGATGCCGTCCGAGGTCGGCTCATCGTTCTGAAGTTCCCATTCCTGGAGGTACTTGTAGCCTTCGTAGCACGGCCCGGCCTTGGGCGCGTGGATCTTCAGGGTGAATCCCTGCTTGATCCGCCAGGCGACGGGGCCGTTGTAGCTGAGATCCGAGGCCAGCTTACGCCAGGCCAGGACAACAGCCGCGAGCTTCTCCGGCACGTCCTTGTCCGCGATTGGGATGAAGTACGTGTCCCGCACGACCTCGATCACCAAGTCCACCACGAACTGCTGCAGCTTGCCCGGGTTGTCCACGAGGACCAACTGCTCGTCGTCCGTGAGGCCGAGGATGATCTGGGCGAGAGCGTTGAAAGATGCCTTGCGATTCATGTGTAGTGCCTTTTTCCCCGAGGTGGGGCTTGCTCTGACCAAAGTGGCCAGAGGGAAGATGGGTTCCTCCCAGTCTTCTTGCTATCCTAATTTGGCTAAATTAAGGCAAAAAGAAGACTAAGAGGGATTGTAAAAGAGCGTGATTTAACTGCATAATATAGCACAATTTAGCAATTTTGTCAACAAAGTCAAAATTACTTATATATTAGTCAAAATAAGTTATTCATTTTCTAAAAATCGAAATAATATTCGCGCCAGTCGCTTGATCTAGACGCTCACTTTTGTGACTATAAAAAATATCTACAATTTCCAATTCCGCGGCCGCGGCTAAGTTAGTTAACTCCCCAACGGTAAAACCATGGTAATAGCGCTCACCCAAAATTTCACCTTCCGGACTTTTCCACGGCACCATCACATCAATCCCCTGTTCTGGTGATTCTTGCAACACTTTCCAGCCATGTTTGGCAATATTTTTTTGCGCGCTTTCAGATAATAGGTTCCAATTGGTCATTACAATTAATCCACCAGGTTTTAAGACCCGTTTCATTTCTTGTAAGCTTTTCAACTGTAATTCTGCACCCGGAATGTGATTAAAAGCGGCAATTGAAAAAATGACATCAAAACTTTTAGCCTCAAAAAGCAATTCGGTCATTTCCCCTACCACAAACTCCGCCTCAGGGGCTTTTTCTCGCGCCAGAGCAATTAATTCCGCACTTTGGTCCAAACCCGTATAAAGGACTTGTTTTTTGGCTAAAATCTGGTATAATCGACCATTCCCGCAGCCGAGGTCTAACACCTTGTCTCCGGGTTTGATATACTCGGCCAAGGCCTCCACATCGGCCCAATTATATTCACGGGTGGCCGAAAACAACGG
>JACCDN010507159.1_pt1 | contig 11415 bp, 11 predicted proteins | sample 7441691 | NCBI WGS metagenome assembly JACCDN01 (sample SAMN15323439, study PRJNA562643) | freshwater metagenome | isolation source: river surface water | place: USA:Blue River Watershed | collected 2017-08-16
AGCAGCTGAATGGATTGCACCAGCAGGTTTGAATAGAGGTGGATTGATTGGAGCAGTATCTGTTCAAAATCGTTTAACACAATCTGAAAAAGATACATTATACGAAGCAAAAGTAAACCCAATCGTTCAGTTCCCAGGACAAGGTATCGTAGTGTTCGGACAAAAGACATTACAAGATAAACCATCTGCATTGGATAGAATCAACGTAAGAAGATTATTATTGACTGTTAGAAAATACATCGCATCTACTTCGAGATATTTAGTATTCGAACAAAATACTGCTGAAACTAGAAATAGATTCTTAAATATCGTAAACCCTTACTTAGAAGCAATTCAACAAAGACAAGGACTTTACGCATTCAAAGTAGTGATGGATAATTCTAACAACACACCAGATGTAATTGATAGAAACATTATGAAAGGAGCTATCTATTTACAACCAACTAAAACTGCTGAATTCATTCAAATTGACTTCAACATTTTACCAACTGGTGCCGCATTTAACGGATAATTAAAAAATTAGATATTTATAGAAGAATAACATTTAAATACAAAAGAAATGCCAGAAATATTAGAGTTTGACAAGATGTTTTATAAGAATTTTGAACCCAAATTAGGGAACAGATTCATTATGGAAATCAATGGTATAGAGTCATACATTATCAAAACCGCAGCTAGACCTACTTTTACATCGGAAGTTGTTGAATTAGACCACATCAATGTAAAAAGAAAGATTAAAGGAAAATCTACTTGGGATGATATTAACATTACACTTTATGACCCAATTGTTCCATCAGGAGCACAACAAGTAATGGAGTGGGTAAGAAGTTCACATGAATCATTAACGGGTAGAGATGGATACTCTGCATTCTATAAGAAAGATATTACATTCTACTTATTAGGACCAGTAGGTGATAAAGTAGAACAATGGACATTAAAGGGAGCATTTATTTCACAAGCAAACTTTGGTGAATTGGATTGGAGTACAAACGACCCATTATCAATTGAATTAACATTAGCTTACGATTACGCTATACTTGAATACTAATCTCTAAAAAGTTAAACTCTTAAATATAAAAGGGGAAGCAGGAATGTTTCCCCTTTATTTTTTTAAAAATGTGATATATATTACTAAACACAAAGTTATATTTTATTATGGAACAAGAATTAGAACAACAAGTTACAAGAGGTTTAGGAGCAACCCCCTCACAATCTACAAAAAATTTCTCATTTGCAACGGAAATTATCAGTTTACCATCAAAAGGATTATGTTATCCGGAAAATCACCCACTTGCAAAAGGTGAAATCACAATTAAATTGATGACAGCAAAAGAAGAAGATATTCTTACTTCTACAAATTTAATTCGTAAAGGAATACATTTGGATAAATTATTGGAATCGGTAGTTGTAGAACCAGGTGTAAATATAAACGACCTTTTAATTGGTGATAAGAATGCAATTTTAATTATTACAAGAATGTTGGCATTTGGTTCTGAATATGAAGTATCCGTAACAGACCCTATCTCAGGTGATGATGTAATTACAAAAGTAGATTTATCTAAATTAAAAACAAAAGAAATAGATTTTTCTCTTTTATCAAGAAATAATGAATATGATTTTGTTTTACCTAAATCGAAAACACCAATAAAGTTTAAATTACTTACACATGGTGATGAACTTGCAATTCAAAAAGATGTAGAAGCAAGTGAAAAAATTACAAAACAAGGAAACGAAATTACTGCAAGATACCGAAAAATTATTACAGAAGTTGATGGTAATAGGGATTTGGGTAGTATTAGTAGTTTTATATCAAATAGATTATTAGCAGCAGATTCAAAAGCATTAAGAAAAGTAATTGCTGAAATGACACCGGATTTAAATTTAACATTTGATTACGAAAATTCAGCGGGTGATACGGAGGCACTACGAATCCCGTTTGGGAGTGACTTTTTTTACCCTTCCGAGTAATTATTCTGTTTTACTACACCAACAAATTTTTCAAATGGTGTATTATGCGAATGGTGGGTTTAATTGGAATGATGTTTATTTTATGCCAACGAAGTTACGTGAGTTTTATTTTAAAGAATTACTCAAAGTAAAAGAGCAGGAAAGAGAAAGTGTAAATACTCCACGAAACCAATCTACAAATAATTCATCTAAAACTCGAAGAAAGTAATATTTATATAAGTAATATAAATTAAAAGCACAATTATGTCCAAAAGATTATTATCAGAAGGAATTTTAGATAAGTTCTTTTCGTTGTTTCTTAAAGCTAAGGCACAAAAAAAAGAAAGTGATTGGTTATCACGATTAAGAAAAGAAGACCCAGAATTGGCTGATATATGGTCTGATTGGGATAAACACACCGATAAACTATTAAGTCAATCCAGACAAGCATTAAAAGATGCAGGAGCTGAGAGTGATTATTCAAATGTTGATGCTATAATTAAAAAATATAGTTAATATAACATATGGCTGCTTCAAAAAAACCTACTAAAAGTAAAAATGAAATAGAAAGTGGCTTAGAAAGCGCATTTCAAACTAGAACTGCGGACTTAGAAAAAGGAACAAGAGAATATAATTTACAGTTAAAAGTTCTTGAAAAACAACTTAAAATTCAAGCTGATATTTCCAAACAAATATCAACTAATAAAAAATTATCACAGGACCAAAGAGATGTTCTTGATGAGGCTCAAAAAAAATATGTTGCTCATCAAAAATTAGGAGCTTCTTTAACTCAACAAGTTAAGGATAGGGTAATAACCGAAGAACAAGCACAAAAAGTCTTAAACAAATCTCGTGCAGAATTTGATTCAATAGTAAGAAGTGCAAAACTTCAGGCAAAGAAACAAAGAAATTAAAAGAACAATTGCAGGGAGTAAGTAAAGAGATGGATTTATCAGCCAAAGCTTTTCAAAAAACGGCTGATAAAGCAAAATTACTAAATGCTGCAATAGACCAGGTAGGTTCATCCGGTATCCCATTAATGCAAGAATTTGGAGGTGTTCTTAAAAATGTAATTGAAAAGAATGCCGAAGGTGCCAGAATAGCAATGACTGCATTAGGTGCAGCAGCTGCTATTTTGTATGATAAATATAAAAATGCCGATGCTTATGCTGCTACAAAAGCAGATTTAGACCGTCAAAAGAATAATATTGGTGCAGAGATTGACCTTGCCAAACTTGATAATAAAAGGGGATTTGTAAAACAAAAACGTGATGTACAGATTGCCGAATTAAATATCAATACTGCACATGAAGTTGCTAAAATTGATAATAAAGCAGGATTTATAAAGCAAAATATAGCTATGTCTGTTGCACAGAATAGTATAGATACTGCTAATACTGTAAATCAATTAACCATAGAAGCTGCCCATGCTTCTCAAAGAGCAGCAATTCAATTTTCTGCACAAATGCAAACTGGTGCAGCTGAATTCCAAGCTGCTGCAAAAACTGCACTTTTTGGAAAAAGTTTAGGTTCAATCGGATACGGTGCAGCACAAATGCAATTAGCAGGTGTGGGTGCAGAAAATGTAGCATCTTCGTTATCAGCTGCATCAAAAGCAATGGGTGATAGAGTTTCTTCCGAAATGGCAGCTGATATGGCATTGTTGGAAAAAAGAACAGGTGCTTCTTCTGAAAATATATCAAGTATGGTATCGTTCTTTAAAAGGGCAAATAAAGTTTCAGCCGGAACTGCATTGAATATGGTTGAGGGTATGCGAGCAATGGCAGACTCTGCAAACATAGATTTGGGTGGATATATGGAAGAGGTTGCACAAGCATCCAAAGAAGCATTAGGATACCAAATCAAATCAGGTCCTGCATTACAAAAGCAAGTTGCATATGCACAACAATTAGGAGTTTCATTTGGAGATATTGCGAAAGCAGGTAAGAGCATGGTTTTGAACTATAAAGATAGTATCAAAAACGAAATGGAATTATCTGCAATGTTAGGTAGAAATGTAAACTTATCAGAAGCAAGAGCTCTATTTGCACAAGGTAAAACTGATGATGCATTAAAATCTATAAAGGCACAAGGGTTAGACCCATCCAAAATGAATATGTTCCAGCAAGAGGCACTATCACAAGCGTTGGGTGGACTTGATTTGGATTCAATACAAAAGATTGCAACGGGAAGTGCAAAAGATGTAAGTGCACAAAGTGGAAATGTAAAAGCAGGAAATAAAGGATTTTTAAAAGCAACACAATCTGCGCAAGCGGGTTTGGCATCTCAAACGGCATCTATTCAAGCAAAGACAGCAGTTATTGATGCTAAATTATCTGGACAAATAACAGAAGCATATTTAAAATCGGATGGATATAAAAAATATCAGCAAAATTTAATAGACCAACAAAAGAAGCAAGCGGAATTAGAAACTGCAATAACGGATTCGTATTTAAAATCACCTGCATATTTAAAGTATCAATCGTTTTTACTTAATCAACAAAAAGCAGAAGAAGCATTAAATAATGCAGAAAACAAAAAATTCATTACAAGTGCAGATGCAATTAAAAATGCTGCCGATTCTGCTAGATTAGGTATTGAAAGAATGTTTAGTGAAAATTGGAGAACTGGTTTGGCAACTATTGCAGGTGGAATTGCAGGTAATGTTATATCTAAATTATTTACCGGTGGTCCTGTTCCAGTAGAAGTTGTTAATATGAGTGATAGTGGTTTATCCGATATGACGGATAGTGACACTCCTTCTAAAAATAAAAAAAGTAGAAAAACAAGAGGACCAAAAGGACCACGTACACCAAAAGGTACTTCGAAGTTTAAAACTTTACTAAATGGTGCTAAAAATTTAATAAATCCCAAAACATTAACAAAAGTATTAAGTCCTAAAAATTTAATGAAAGCGGGTAAAGGTTTGTTAAAAGGTGGGGTTGCAAGTCTTGTTGGTGGTATGATATTAGATTCGTATGCTGAAAATCAAGCTGCAAAAGGAAACAAAAAAACCGCAGCTGGTGCTGATATTGCAAGTTCTGCATTAGCTGGTGCAGGTTATGGTGCAATGATAGGTTCTGTTATTCCAGGTGTTGGTAATCTTGTTGGTGGTGCAGTTGGTGGGGTATTAGGAGCAGGTTATGGTTTATATCAAAACTGGGGTGCATTTTCAACACCAGATACTAAAAAAGCACCATCAAAAGTTAAACCACCTGTTAAAGGAGCAACACCAGCAGTTGCTACTCCAGGTAAAGCAGGTGCAGTTCCACCAAACGCACAAACACAGGTATTGAGTGATGTTCAATATCAAACAAGATTGCAACAAAAAATGGTTGAATTACTTGGAACAAGTGCAACATTATTACAATACATTTTATTAGAAGACCAAACAAAACAATATAAGGCAAACGAAATAAACTCTATGAGATTAAGTAATCAACTAATGATTAATGCTAGAAAGCAAATGGCAATTAATAGAAAAGAGGTAGTTGGTGCTAATAACGGTATGTAATAAATTTAAATAATCCATATTTATAGTAAATCAATACACTATAAATGCCTACAATATTAGAACTTTTTGAATCCGGAAAGAAAGAACTATACAACGATGAACTAATCCGTATAGAAAGTAGGGGACTTATAAACCCACCAAGAGGTGCAGCTTTACTTGCATCTTCTCCAAATTCTTTAGGAGATTTAATAGGTGGTCAATTGGCAGGTGCTATTGGAGGAACTGCAAATAGACCATCTGATACTATATTTAAAGGAACTGCATTTTTTAGAAAACCAATAACACTAACTGCATTTACAGAAGCAGGTTTAAGAGATGCAGTAGATTCAGGTACAGATTATTTCATAAAACCAAACCCATCCCCACCATCCGTTTTAGGCCAATTAGCACAAGGGGGTACATCTGCAAGAGGAGTTGCTACTAATTTGGCAATTGGAGCACTTAATAAATTTGGTAGTCCAAAAAAAATAAAAAATTTATTAAAAAAATCTTTAAGTGATACTCTTGATGAAGATTATGGTGCATATTACCAAAGTGTAAAAGAAGGTGGAGACCCATTATTATCTAACAAAAAGTTTTCCGATTATAAAGAAATATATCAATACGCGAATACAGTACCGCTTACATATAAAGAAGGAACACCAAATGAAATTGGAAAGAATATACTAACGGGAACGCATGTAAAAACTTTATCAAAGAGAACCGGTTATTTTAAATGGGATGCTGGTAATAATTATGTAAATAATAATACATCAATAGAAGATGGTAAAAAACTTAAAGAATTAATAAAAGAATATAAAAATACAAATCAAGTTTGGGTTTTATTTCAAAAATATGGTAAAAATACAATAGTTCCATTTTCAGGCACAGTAAGTGGAATAACTGAAGATGTTCAGCCTGAATGGTCAAATTTTAGATATGTTGGAAATCCATTTAAAACATATAGATACCAAGGAGTTGAACGTAGTTTAAAATTTAATTTAAAATTATATTATACTACAACAGAGGAAAAACAGACTATGATTTCAAAAGTTAATTATTTAAAAGGATTGGCTTTTCCATCAAGTACAATTTCACAAATGACATATGGAGGTAGTCAAACATCTCAATATGCATTTTCAGGAAATTTAGTATATCTTACAATAGGTGATTTATATAATAAGGCATTTGGATATATAGAAAGTTTATCATTTAGTATAGCTGATAATGTTACTTGGCCAAATGCAGATGCAAACGGTGGTAGTGATGGAACTGGTTTATATTCACTTTTTGGTGTAGATAAAGATAACACATTATACCCATCGGTAATAGATGTTTCAATTGGTATGAAAATAATTGAAAATCACGAAACTCATAAACCTGATGGAGTTGTTACTAAATACAAATATGATTTTGATGGTAATACATATAATGAAGATATATACCGTTTAAAAATTGGAATGAACAACGAACCATTTGTAATTAAAGAAACGGATATTCAATCAGGTACTTCATCCAAATAACGCTGGTTTTTTTAAATACATAATAAATGGCAAGTAGATACCAATATACAACTCAATTAACAACACCTAATACTAAAAGAAAGTATTTAAGTTCTGTTATATATCCAAAAATAAAACCAACTGATAATGACATTTATGTAATATCAGAAGCAAGTGATAGATTGGATATATTAGCAAGTAAATATTATGGTGATAAATCTTATTGGTGGGTAATATCTATTGCAAATAATTTAAACGATGCATCGTTTAATATAGAACCTGGAATTCAATTAAGAATACCATCTGATTTACCAACCATTTTAAGAGATTTTGACAAGATAAATAAATAAGTTATGCCTGCAATTCCATACATCCAACCCATACCAAAATGGATTACAGATGAGTTAGATTTAAGAGCTGGTGACCAAACCAGAACAACTAGATTAAGACCATTTGTTATGCTTACATCTCCTGCAGTTGTAACAACTACTCAACATAGTAGTGAAATGATTTTATCTGAAGAATATAATGCAAAATATTCTGGATGTGTTTTATCAAATACAACAGATGTTTCTAAATTATATCAAACTGGTAATAGTATTATAGGGTATGATTTGAATGGAAAGCCAATTGAAGTAACCGGTGAATCAAATAGAAAGTTATCAGTACCTTTAATTATTGATTTACAAATTGAAGATGGTGGTGAAAACTCTGTTTTAAAAACGGCAAAATTAAACATAAAAGTATTTTCATTAAAACAATTGGAAATGTTTGAAATGTTTTTTTTAAGACCTGGTATGCAATTATTGTTAGAATATGGTAATAATTCCGATTTAATTTCGAAAGACAATAAAATTGCAAATGTTTTGTTTCCAAAACGAGAATGGAAAGAATTTGTAAATAACTTTACAAAAGTTTATTCACCATTAGATGCCGATTGGCAACAAAATAAAAAAGATTATATAAAAAAATTAAAAGATACAGGTGGTAATTATGATGTTTGGACTGGTAAAGTTCAAGGTTATAGTTTTTCAATTGCTGAAGATGGAACATATAATGTAAATTTAGAAATATCAGCAGGTAATGAATTGGCATCTCAATTACTTAGTCAAACTCCAAAAGCAGAAGGTAAAAAAGCTGCAAAAATAGTAAGAGGTGATTATAAATCATATATTGCAAAATTAGCAGAAGATATTAATCCAGATTTGGCAGAAACATTTAAAAATGCAGATGCTTGGAAAAAAGAATTTTTTAACTGGGGTATAGAAAACAAAAAATCAGAAGATAACACAATATCAAAAACACCTTATATTTCATTTAGATTAATATTGCAAATTATAAATGCATTAAATATTTCGGAAAATATAATTACAGGTAAAGCAGTAATTGGTATAAAACCAAGTAGAATAGAAGTTGATGCAATACCAGTATCGGCTACAAAATATTTTATGTCTTCTAATGAAAATGTTATTTTTCCTGGAATATTGCCAGATATAATTGCCGACGAAAATGAAGGAAAAATTAAAGTAAATTACAAAGCAGAAGGTATCACTAATAAAAAAACAAAAAAGAAAACATTTGTAGTTTCAACTGGAAAAGAATGTAAAATAAATGGATATTCGTTTCTTTTGGATGAAAGTGGTGCAAACACAACTTTTATAATACCAACCGATGATACGGAAATACCATTACCACCTTATACCGGAAATTTATTAAATGTATTCATAAATTATGATACATTTGTAAGTGCTAGAAAAAACGCAATTCAAAATTCAGATTTATTATTTGAAATGCTGAATTTAATTCAAATGAATATGTATGGATATTCTTATCTTGAATTGGCAACTCCTGATAGTAGTGGATTAAATACCGGTTTAACTATTATTGATAGAAAATTATCAAAAGTATATCCAGAAGTAAAAACCGAACCACCATATAAATTTACAATTGGACCTCAAAATACGATTCTACAATCATTTTCATTTGATTTTCAAATGGATGATTTAATGGCAGGTCAAACTTTATATTCAACTAAATTAGAAATTTCAGAAGCAGAAGAAAAATTATCTAGTCAACAACCGGATAATGTAAGATACCCATTAACTTTGGCTACAAGTGCAAATATGGAGTATTTTAAAAATGCAGATGGATTATATGCTATAAATCCAATTGAAATTAGAGTACAAAAACAACTTCATAAAAAAAAGAAAGAAGAAGAAGCAGCTGCTGCTAAAACTGCTACTCCAAAAACTGCAAAAGAATTAGAAAAAGAAAAATTAGATAAAGCAAAAGAACAAGCTGATAAAGTAAAACAGGCAAAAGAATCGGTAAGTAAAAATTATGTTAGATTTAGATTTAATCCAAATGATGTAAATACGCATAATATGATTTATACGGATGAAGCATTATTAAAATATTATTTAGTAAAAGAACCAAATCCAGATACGGTTTTAGTTTCTGGTGTAGATGTTACTATTGCAATAGACGGGATGTCTGGATTTTCTACGGGAGATTATTTTCTTATAGAAGGTGTTCCAGAAGTATATAATCAAAATGGGTGTTTTCAAATTACCTCAATACAACAAGGAATTAACGAAAATGGATGGCTAACTACCATTACTGCTGGTTGGTTAAGAAAACAAATATAATAATGTACCAAAATTTAATTAAAGATAAAGAATTTCATTCATTGTTTATACCACAGACGATTGTACCATCGCCAACGGAAACTGATTATGCAAAAGGTTTTGTAGAAAGATTTTTTACTCAAAAAGCAAATGATATAAATGGGTTTGTATATGAAATAGATGAAAAAACTTATGTACAATTATTAAAAAATCCTTATTGGTTATCGGAAAGTATTTATTGGAGAATAACAGGTCCTTTGGATATGGTATATAATGAAAATGGTATGGTTGTAGATAAAGGAGTATTTAATGCAAACAGAGCATCTATAAGATTAGGAGCTGAAACTATAAAAAATTTAGGATTGTATTTACCTAATATTTTACAATTTCACAAATGATAAAAATCATTAAAAAGCTTGGAAATAAAAAATAAATTTAGTATATTTACATATATAATACCCTAAATATAGTTATGAAAACATACAAACACTTATCCGAAGAGGAAAAACAACAAATGCTATTTGATTGGCGTTATAGAGGTTTCACTACAATTGAGTTATTGACAGATGAAGAAGTAGATGAAATCAATGATGAACTCAATCGTATCAGATTAGAGAGAAACGAAAAAGAACCTGAAAAATGGCAGGAGTACGAACCATTTATGTATCCCCACAAAGAATCCGAAAAGTTAGAAAAATTATTTGCTCATCCAAAGTTGATTGAAGCATCTGAATTTTTAATGGAAGGTGATGTGATTGGTATGCAAACTTGGGCATATTTTAAACCAAAAGGTGAATTGGGAAGAGATATGCATCAAAATGGATTCTACACAGGATGTAAACACAATGAAATTATCAACGTAGCAATTGCATTAGATAATCACGACCCTGAAAACGGAGCAGTGTGGAACTATGAAGGTTCTCATAGATTGCCTGTTTTATCAATTGAGGATAATGAGGAAAGAAAAGCAACAAATACCGATAACTGGAGAAGTGAAAGAGGTAAGAGTTGTGTAATGCCTGAAGGACATGATTTCAGAAAAATAGAAGGATGTGCTAGAAAAGGACAAGCAGTTTTATTACACTCACACGTTGTACATGGTTCAGAACCAAATAGAGACCCTAAACGAATGAGAAGAAACTATTTGACTTCTTATTTAAAAGAAGGTGCTTATCTCAATAAAGGAAACCAAATGAAAAGAGAACCAATTGATATTTACGAACTCCGTAAAAAACATTGGGGAGAATAATTTGGAATTGTAAAATATTTTTAGTATATTTGTAGGGTATGAACTTAATAGAAAATAGGGATACCCTACATTTTTTTGTCCAATCAAAGCCCGAAATTAAATTGATAGTTCCTGTATGGAGTTCCAACAGAGGACATCAATCTATGTTTCCAATATCATTTGTATATTATAGAACAAATGATGGAGATGGTATTATTAATTTCAATCATATAGATGCAGACAGTGTAGATGTGTTTCCAATATCCAAACTCTGTAATCCAAACACATTAGTATTAGGAAACCGATATATCCAATCAAACGGACTTGATTATGAATGGGTATATTTTGAATCAGTAGGTAAACCTTTTGTATTTAATGACTTTGCTGAAACTCTTTTTAAGGGGTATAGAAACGATTATCTTTTGAACAATGATTGTATTCCTCTTATGAAGTGGTATGAACTCTTAAAATCAATACCTGATGGTTTTGAGATAAAAGAATGGTATAGTAAATATTCAGATTCAATCTCCCTATTAGGAAAAGTGGAAGGGGCGGGGGTTCAAGTCGAAGAGGAAAAATTTATTGATATATTTAGCTTCGATTACATATACATCAATC
>JACCDN010134533.1_pt1 | contig 11414 bp, 13 predicted proteins | sample 7441691 | NCBI WGS metagenome assembly JACCDN01 (sample SAMN15323439, study PRJNA562643) | freshwater metagenome | isolation source: river surface water | place: USA:Blue River Watershed | collected 2017-08-16
TTGGCCTCAGCAACCTGGGCCAGCGCGAGCTCGGTAAAGGTGCCCACCGGACCCAAGAATGAGTAGGTGCGCTTGCTTGAACCGTTACTGCGCTGTGATGCCATAGGTAAAGGTTAGCCACCAAAATAGGTTCATGAACGAACGCGCAGGCCAAAAGGCTTCGGAATCAGACCTCATCGATGTGAACCAGCTGATTGGTCTGTACTACGAACTTCACCCCGACTGCACGAATCCAGAGCAGAAGGTAGCGTTCGGAACCAGCGGCCACCGCGGCACCTCACTCAACGCCAGTTTCAACGAAGACCACATCGCCGCAATCACCCAGGCGATTGTCGAATACCGCCACCGCGAGAACATCCACGGGCCGATCTATGTGGGCAAAGACACCCACGCGCTCTCTGGCCCGGCCGAGCAGACTGCCCTCGAGGTGCTGGCCGGCAACGACGTGATTGCGATGGTGGATGCGTCAGGCGGCTACGCCCCGACCCCTGCGGTTTCGGTCGCGATCATCAACCACAACGAGGGCAAACTGCCGGGCGACCGCACCCTGGCCGACGGAATCGTGATCACCCCGAGCCACAACCCGCCAAGCGACGGTGGCTTCAAGTACAACCCTCCGCACGGCGGACCAGCCGATAGCGACGCCACCAACTGGATCGCGGCTCGGGCCAACGAGATCGTGCTGGGCGGAATGCGCGAGGTCAAGCGCGCCAAGCCGCATCCCGTCAAGTTTCACTTTCTCGACAACTACGTGTCGCAGCTGGCCGATGTGCTCAACTTGGATGCGATTCGCGATGCCGGAGTCTGCATCGGAGCCGACCCGATGGGCGGTGCCTCGGTCGACTACTGGGGTGCGATTGCCGACCGTTACTCGCTGAACCTAACCGTGGTGAACCCCAAGGTCGACTTTCAGTTCGGCTTCATGACCCTCGACTGGGACGCCAAGATTCGCATGGACTGCTCTTCGCCCTTCGCGATGGCGAGCCTGATCGACGGGCGTCACCGCTACGACATCTCGACCGGCAACGACGCTGATGCCGATCGGCACGGAATCGTCACCCGCGACGGCGGTCTGATGAACCCGAACCACTTTCTTGCTGTTTCGATTGACTACCTGTTTGCGAACCGGCCCGGTTGGGCCTCCGATGCCGCGGTTGGCAAAACCATGGTCTCTTCTTCGATCATCGACCGCGTTGTTGCCCAACTCGGCCGCCGGTTGATCGAGGTGCCGGTCGGGTTCAAGTGGTTCGTGCCCGGGCTGATCGATGGTTCGGTTGGCTTCGGGGGCGAGGAATCCGCGGGTGCGAGCTTCTTGCGCCGAGATGGCAAGGCCTGGTCGACCGACAAAGACGGCCTTATTCTCGCGCTACTGGCTAGCGAGATTACCGCGGTCACCGGCAAAACCCCCACCGAGCACTACCGGGGCCTGACCGAGAGGTTCGGAGCCAGCGCTTACGCACGCATCGATGCCCCGGCCACCCTCGAGCAAAAGGCCCGCCTCGGCAAACTTTCGGCCGATGACGTGACCGCAACCGAGCTAGCCGGCGAGCGCGTGCTGCGCATCCTGACGCATGCCCCAGGCAACGGCGCTGCCCTTGGCGGAGTAAAGGTCGAGACCGAGAGTGCGTGGTTTGCGGCTCGCCCGTCGGGCACCGAGAACGTCTACAAGATTTACGGCGAATCTTTCAAGGGCGAGGAGCACCTGAAGCAGGTTCAGGTTGCCGCCAAGGCGATGGTGGATGCGGCTCTCGAATAATCGAGTGCTTCTGCTGAGACCGCAACGCCTAGCTAGTACCGACCACCGAGGTCGAACGCCGGTTACTTCAGGCGCGGCTTGTCAGGGTCGATTTCGTCGTCTTTGACAGCAAGCGCGAGGGTTGCGACGCCAACGAGAGTGACGATAAAGGCAATTCCGGCTGCAACGAGTGCATCCATAGGCTTGCGAACTCCGGCAAACCAGAGCAGCCCAACGCCGGTTCCGACAACTGCAGCAAAGGTCAGGTAGATGCGCACGCCGACAGCGTTGTTCTTCGGAAGGAGTTTTGCCATGTCTCTAGCCTACTTTGCCGAATCGGCAGTTTCGGCCTCGAGGTGCTTGGGCCCTGCTGCCGAGATTCCCAGGTGAACCGCGCTGATTGCCAGGTAGGTGGCAAATAGGCCGACCGTAGTCGTGCGATCCAGCGGAAGAACGAGAAAAACCATGCCCAGGGTCAAAGTCATGAGCGAGGTAATCAGCTGATCGCGACCAAATGGGGTGCGGATGCCCATGCGGCGCGCGAGGTAAAGCTCGAACGCTCCGGTAGTGACAGCCCAACCGGTCACCAGCCAGCGGAACTCCTCGGTGGTCAGCGCGGGGTCGTAGCGCATCGTCTGGTTCTGCAGCAGAACCAGCAGGGCGAGAGCACCGACGGTGAACGAAATGACGGCGAGCGGCACGATTTCGATTGCGGTCAGGGCCTGCTTGGCGAACAGGCTAAGGAAAATCTGGGTGATGCCTAACAGCAGGCCGAACGCGGCAAGCGCAATCAGGCTCAGTTCGACGTAATGGCCTTGGTTGAAGATAACTAAGACCGCGACAGCAAAGCTAATCGCCGATCTGAAGCCCGAGTTTAAACGCACCCTATGAGTGTTTCATATTGACGAAGCGCGAATACATGCCTTGGAAAGAAACCACAACGGTGCCCGTTGGTCCGTTTCGCTGCTTAGCCAGAATGAGGTCGGCCTCTCCGGCGCGGGGATGCTGTGGCTCGCCCAGACCCTCACGGTGCAACAGAATCACGACATCGGCGTCTTGTTCGAGCGAGCCCGATTCGCGAAGTTGCGAGATTTCGGGGCGCTTGTTTGAACCGCCCTGCTCTGACTGACGGTTTAGCTGCGAGAGCGCCACCACCGGAATCTTGAGCTCTTTGGCAAGCAACTTGAGCGCACGCGAGAACTCAGAGACCTCTTGCTGACGGCTTTCGACCTTCTTGCCCGAGCTCATCAGCTGGATGTAGTCGATCACAATCAACTTGAGGTCGAGTTGCTGGGCCAGGCGGCGGCACTTTGCTCGAATCTCAACGAGGGTGAGGTTTGGACTGTCGTCGATGTAGAGCGGCGCATCGTTGATTTGGCTGCGCACCTGGGCAAATCGCGCCCAGTCGGTGTCGCCGATGGTGCCCTTACGCAGGTTTTGCAGCGGAATCGAGGTTTCAGCCGAAATCATGCGCATGGCAATCTCGGCGCGGGTCATTTCTAGCGAGAACACGACGGTGGCCTGTCGGTTGCGAATGGCTGCGTTTCTGGCGATGTCGAGGGCAAAGGTCGACTTACCGACCGCTGGGCGAGCCGCGATAAGCACGAGCTGACCGCCGTGAAGACCGTGAGTCTTCTCGTCGAGCTCGACAAATCCGGTTGGAACGCCGACCAGCTGGCCGCCGCGACTCTGAGCAGCCTCGATCTCGCGCACGGCGTCGTCGATGGCAACGCTCAGGTCGGAAACCTCGTCGCCACCACCCATAGAAACAACCGAGTAGATCTCGTTTTGGGCCTTGTTGACCAGGTCGGTGACTTCACCTTCGTTGTCGTAGCCCGATTGCGCGATGCGAGTGCCCACCTCAACCAGTCGGCGCAGAGTTGCCTTCTCGGCCACGATTTTTGCGTAGAAACCGGCATTTGCGGCGGTTGGAACGATTGAGGTAAGGGTGTGCAGGTAATCGGCGCCGCCAGCCTGAACCAGCTTGCCGTTCTTCATGAGTTCGTCGGTGACGGTGATGACGTCGGTTGGTTCGCCCTTGCTGAACAGCGAGATGATGGCGTCAAAGATCAATTCGTGCTTTGGCGCATAGAAATCGCGAGAGTGAACCTCACCAAAGACCTCGGCCACGGCCTCTTGAGACAGCAGCATGCCGCCTAGTGTGCTCTGCTCTGCCAGCATGTCGTGCGGCAAAACGCGCTCCGAATTGCGCACCGGGTTATAGGTGGATGAATCCTGCTGCAAACCAGCCATCACGTGCTCCTATCGATACGAATCAATGTCTAGCATGGCCCTCTGACACTTGTGTCTCGAATCGCCCTGTGAATTTGATTGTGGATAACTTTCACAACACGCCGAGTGAATTGTGTATAACTTGTGGACAAATCTGTGGAGAACTTGTGGAAAAGTTCTGCAACCCCAGTAAATTACTGGTCAAGAGGCTGTGGGAAAAGATAATTGCAAGAACTCTAAACCTGTGCCTGAATGTTAGTTTTCCACAGGTTTTGACGCATCCCGGATCCTTCCGATGCGATTTATCGAACAGGTTTTTCACAAATTCGAACGAGTTATCCACAGTTTGGGTGTAATTGCGGCGTGTCCAGCGAATATCCAGATTGCTATCAGCAAATTTGATGCCGATTCGCGGAAAAAGAAAACTGGCACCGGTCCGAAGACCGATGCCAGTTTGCGAACCTCGGGAAACGAATCCCCGAAAGTCGATTACTTCTTGTTGACGACCTGCAGGGTCAGCTTGGCAACAACGTCACCGAACAGCTTCACGGTTGCACCGTGGTTGCCGGTCGACTTGATTGGTGCGTCAAACTCAACCTTGCGCTTGTCGACCTCGCCCAGGCCAGCCTCTGCGACAGCAGCTGCCACATCGGCGGTCTTGACGGCACCGAACAAACGGCCTCCGACGCCAGCCTTCACGCCTACGCGGATTGGCTTGGCCTCGAGAGCGGCCTTGAGAGCCTGTGCCTCTTCGATGGTCTTGAGTGCGCGAGCCTCACGAGCAGCCTTGATCTGCTCGATCTGCTTCTCGCCGCCCTTGGTCCAAACAACAGCAAAGCCGCGTGGCAGCAGGTAGTTACGGGCGTAGCCGTTCTTTACCTCTACTACGTCACCGGCTGAACCGAGGCCTGAAACCTCGTTGGTCAGAATTAGCTTCGACATCTGTTTACTCCTTAGCGACCGGCACCGGCGTATGGCATCAGAGCCATCTCGCGTGCGTTCTTAACGGCCTTGGCGATGAGGCGCTGCTCCTGAACAGAGACGCCAGTGATACGGCGAGCGCGGATCTTTCCGCGGTCTGAGACGAACTTGCGAAGGGTAGCGACATCCTTGTAGTCGATTACGCCGACCTTGATTGCCTTGACAGGTGCAAGCTTCGCGTTCTTTGCGTTGCGGTTTGGCTTGCGACGTGCGTCTGGTTTTGCAGCCATGATTTTCTCCTAATAAATTCGAAAGACTTAGAACGGGGTGTCGTCAGCGTCAGCGCCTGCGGTGCCTGGGTTTGCCCATGCATCATCGGCTGGCTTGTTGCTGCGAGCTGGAGCGTCGGTTGCCCATGGGTCGCCGGCTACTGCTGGAGCGCCACCTTCGCGAGCCTTGCGAGTGACCGCGGCGGTTGCGTAACGCAGGCTTGGGCCAATCTCTTCAATCTCGAGCTCGATCGAGGCGCGAGCCTCGCCCTGAGCGGTCTGGTAAGCACTTGGAGCCTTGAGGCGACCGGTCACGACGACGCGGGTGCCCTTGGTCAGCGACTGAGCGATGTTCTCAGCCACGTCGCGCCACGCGGTGCAGCGAACCCATACGGTCTCGCCGTCATCCCAGGTGTTGGTGTTGCGGTTGTAGGTGCGTGGAGTTGAACCAACACGAACGCTAACTACAGCGACGCCGCCCTGGGTGTAACGCAGCTCAGGATCGTCGGCAAGGTTGCCGACAATCGTGACGTTGACTTCCCCGGCCATGAGTCTTTACTCGGCCTTCTTAGCTGCTGGCTTCTTCGCAGGAGCCTTTGCAGCGGTGGTCTTTGCTGGAGCCTTCTTAGCAGGAGCCTCGGCAGCAGCCTCTTCGGCTGAAACCTCAGGAACCGCTACTGGCTTGATGCTGAAAACTGCCTCGTCTGCACGCAGCACCTTGGTGCGCATAACAGCCTCTGACAGGCGCAGCTGACGGTCAACCTCGAGGATGTCGGCCGACGACGAAGTCAGGTTGACTACGGCGTAGATGCCTTCACTCTTCTTGTTGATTTCGTATGCCAAACGACGACGTCCCCAGATGTCAACGTTGTCAACGGTGCCTCCACCGTTGCGGATTACGTTGAGGAACTTGTCTAGCGATGGAGCAACGGTGCGCTCATCGACGCTTGGGTCGAGAATCACCATGAGCTCGTATTTCTGCATAACTAACCCACCTCCTTTGGACTAGAACGGCCACGGGCTTTCCGTGACAGGAGGGTATGTGCAGTGTTTTCCGAAATTCAGAGCGGATGCTCGTTCGGGCAACCTTTAGAGTCTATCGGCTGGCCCACCAGGCAAGCAAGCGTTTTTCTGCCTCAACCGGGTCGAGTTCGCCCTCGTCCATGCGGAGTTCCATGAGAAACGCGTAGGCCTCGCCAACTTCGCGCGATGGCTTGAGGTCGAGAATCCGCATGATTTCCTCGCCAGACAGGGCTGGGCGCAACGCATCCAGCTCTTCTCGCGCCTGAATATCTGCGATTCGGGCCTCGAGGTCGTCGTATGCAAAAGACAGGCGATCTGCCTTGCGGCGATTGCGGGTAGTGACATCAGCGCGAGTCAGGGCGTGCAGGCGAAGCAGCTGGTCACCGGCGTCGCGAACGTAACGGCGAACTGCAGAGTCGGTCCACTGGGCGTCGCTGTAGCCGAAGAACCTCAGGTGCAGCTCGATCAGCCGTGAAACTGCCTTGATGGTGTCGTTGTCGAAGCGAAGGGCCTGCATGCGCTTCTTGGCCAGCTTGGCCCCCACAACATCGTGGTGGTAGAAGCTCACTCCACCACCCGGCTCGAGTTTGCGGGTCGCGGGCTTGCCACAGTCGTGAAGCAGCGCGGCAAAACGCAGCACGAAGTCGCCCTCGATGCCGTAATCCTTCTCGTAGTCAATCGCCTGCTCAACCACGGTCAGGGTGTGCTCGTAGACGTCTTTGTGATGGTGGTGCTCATCGACCTCGAGTTTCAGCGCGGGCAGCTCGGGTAGCACGATGGCCGCCAAACCGCTGTCGACCAGCGCGGTCAGGCCCTTGCGCGGGTTCGCGCCGAGCATCAGCTTGGTCAACTCGACCTGAATGCGCTCGGCCGAAATGATCTCGAGTCGCCCAGCCATCGCCGTCATCGCCGCAAAAGTCTCGGCTTCGATTTCAAAACCCAGCTGGGATGCGAACCGCGCACCGCGCAGCATGCGCAGCGGGTCGTCGCTAAAGCTGTCCTCAGGCTTGCCGGGGGTGCGAATGACCCCCGCAATCAGGTCGGCCAGGCCGTTGAACGGGTCGACGAAAACCTTGTCTGGCAGTCGCAAGGCCATCGAGTTAACCGTGAAGTCGCGGCGAAACAGGTCTTCGGTCAGGTCCTTGCCGAAGGCCACCTCGGGCTTGCGGCTGTCTCGGTCGTACTTATCGGCACGATAGGTGGTGATTTCGATGGTGTCGTCGCCGATGCGGGCGCCGATGGTGCCGAACTCGCGTCCGATGTCCCAGTGCGCATCCACGCGGCCCTTGAGAATCGCCAGAGTTTCGTCTGGCGTCGCCGTGGTGGTGAAATCCAAGTCGGGAGCCTTGCGCCCAAGAAACGCGTCGCGCACCGGGCCACCAACCAGAGCGATTTCGTGGCCGGCATCCTGAAAGAGTTTGCCGAGTGTGACAAACAGTGGCGAATCGGTGATCTTGCCCAGATTCGCCAGCGCTTGTTCGACCGACTGCATGAGTTCAATCGTGCCACAGACCTGCGCAAGGTAGGGTTGCCTCATGAACTCTCGACGTCAAAGTGGCCAAAAAGTGAGCCGCCCGCCGCGACGTCTCGAGCGTGTTCAAGAGACCTCGGCCGGCGGATTCGTGCTGGCCGCCGACGGTTCGATTCGGGTAGCCCTGATTGGCAGACAAAACCGGGCCGGACGCATCGACTGGTGCGTGCCCAAGGGGCATCCCGAGGGCAGTGAATCTCTGCAAGAGGCCGCGATTCGCGAGGTGGCCGAAGAGACCGGGCTCGAAGTTGAGATCATCGAGCCGCTCGGCCAGATTTCGTATGAGTTCACCGGCAGCGGCAAGCTGATTTCGAAGACCGTGCATCACTTTCTGATGCGCCAAATTGGCGGCGATTTGACCGTCGAAAATGACCCAAACCACGAGGCAATTGATGTTCAATGGTTTGAGCTCGACACACTGAACGAGGTGCTGAGCCACGAGAACGAGCGTCGCCTAGCTCGAGGAGTCATCGAGTGGGTGCAGAGAAACGGGGGATCCAGTGCTGGCTAAGCCCGTTCTGCGCAACCCCGCCCTGCGCAAGGTCGTTTCTGCGGCGCTAGCCGCGGCGATTGCCGCATCCATCGGAGTTTTCGGCTTTATATCTGCGGCGAGCGCGACCACACCAACCCCCGAGCCGTCGCAACCGAACGTGGTCGAGGAGGCCAGCGACCCGGTGGTGACCGAGGAACCGGGCGTTTACCTGCTGAAAGGCAGTTCGATCAACCTGGTTTCTCGCCAGTCCAAGATTCCGGTCGCGGTGAAGAACACGTTCACGAGCGATGTTCGAGTACACGTGCACATTTCACCGAGCAACACTCGCGTGATTGTGCCATCGGCGGTCGAGGTGCTGGTTCCAGCGGGTGAAACCGTCAACGCGCAGGTGCCGGTCGAGGCCGTGGCTAGCGGCAAAGTCTTTCTGATCGTGCGGCTTACTACGTTCTCGGGACGCCCACTCACCGGCGAAAAGATCATCCAGATGAACGTCGAACCCGACATCGAAGGCGCCCTAATTGCCGGCTTTGCAGCATCCGTGCTGATTTTGGGCCTTGTTGGTGGCATTCGCATGGCTCGTCGTGCCAAGAAGGCTCAGGAATCTTGAGTATCGCCAGATCCTCGCTGCTGATGGCATCGGGCACCGTGATTTCGAGAATCATGGGCTTCGCCCGCGCGGTGCTGACCGCAATCGCCATCGGTGTCACCACAAATGCCGCGGATGCCTTTGGAGTAGCAAACCAGCTGCCAAACAACGTCTACGCGATCATCGCGGGTGGCACGCTCAACGCGGTGCTGGTTCCGCAGCTGGTTCGCGCCAGGAGTCACGACGACGATGGTCGTGCCTACATCAACCGCCTGCTGACCTTCATCATCACGGTGTTCCTAGGCGTGACGCTGCTGGCGACCCTGGCCGCGCCTGCCCTAGTGAGCCTCTACACCAAGGACTGGACGGCCGATCAGCTGGCTCTGGCCACCGCCTTCGCCTACTGGTGCCTGCCGCAGCTGTTCTTCTACGGTCTTTACTCGCTGCTCGGCGAGGTCTTGAACTCGCGCAGCAAGTTTGGGCCATACATGTGGGCTCCGGTGCTCAACAACGTGGTTCAGCTGGCCGGCCTAATCGGATACATCATGATTTTCGGCACCGATCCGCAGGGAAACCGCGGTGTTGCCGAGTGGAGCCCAGAACAAATTGCGTGGCTGGCCGGCACCGCGACCCTCGGTGTGGTTGCCCAGGCCCTGATTCTGTTTGTGGCCTGGCGCAAAATAGGCCTCAAATTGACCCCGAACTTCAAGTGGCGCGGTTTCGGACTGCGCCCGGCGCTCAAGATCGCCAGCTGGTCGCTCGGCATGGTCATCGTCACCCAGATTGGCGGGCTGGTGCAGACCATCGTGGCCTCGAGCGCGATTTCGGCCCGCTCGCTCGAGGGCGTTGAGTCTGGCGCAATCGCATCCGTAGCCGCAGCAAACATCGCCTGGCTGATCTTCATGCTTCCACACTCGGTCGCAACGGTTTCAATCGCGACCGCTTACTTCACGAAGATGTCGCAGCACGCCCAGGCCGAAGAGTTGCCCGAGCTCAAGTCAGACTTGGTGGCGGGGCTCAAGGCGATTTCGATAATCGCGCTTCTCGCGACGGTCACTCTGACCGTGCTGGCGTATCCCGCGGCCCGCATCTTCGTCGGTGAGACACCCGCGACCTTTGCCCTCGGCAATGTGGTTATCGCGATGATGATCGGTTTGCTGCCGTTTAGCTTCGTCTACATGGTTCAGCGCGCTTTCTTTGCACTCGAAGACACGCAAACCCCGTTTTGGTTCACCGTCGCCCAGATTTCGCTGCATATCTCGGGTTCGATCACGCTCGGCGTCGTTCTGCCAGCCGAGAACCTCGTGGTTGGGCTTGCCGCACTGACCTCGGCGACCCTGCTAGTGCAGGCCGTACTTGCCGGCTGGCTGCTGACCAAGCGCATCGGCGCCTGGGCGCGATTCGACCTGGCCAAATCGATGCTCAAATACGCGATCGCCGCTGGCCTCACCCTGCTCTTCGGCCTGTCAATCCTGCGCCTGGTCGGCGGTGCAGATGCAAACTCTTATGCGCTCAGTGGCATCCTGCCAGCGGTCACCATCATGGGCGTTGTGGGCGGCGCGATGCTGGTTTGCTATCTCGTCGCATTAAAGTTACTCAGGGTTCATGAGCTGGATGCCGTTTTGCAGGGGGTCAAGGGAATCTTCCGCAAGTAAAATTGCTTGCAATCACTAGGAGAAAACCTTGCGCGAAGTCATCATCATTGGTTCTGGCCCTGCCGGATACACCGCCGGAATCTACACCGCACGAGCAGGCCTGAAGCCTCTGCTCATCGCATCCTCGGTTGAGGCCGGTGGCGAACTGATGAAGACCACCGAGGTTGAGAACTTCCCGGGTTTTCCAGACGGCCTAATGGGCCCAGACCTGATGGCCAACTTTCAGGCCCAGGCAGAGCGCTTCGGAACCGAAATCCTGCTGGATGACGTAGTCGAGGTCGACCTCAAGGGCGATATCAAGATCGTAAAGACCGGTGGCGGCCAGACTTTTGAGGCGAAAACCGTGATTTTGGCAACCGGAGCCGCATACCGCGAACTCGGTCTGCCGCGCGAAAAGGAACTCAGCGGCCACGGCGTCTCTTGGTGTGCCACCTGCGATGGCTTCTTCTTCCGTGAAAAGACCATCGCCGTGGTCGGAGGTGGCGACAGCGCCATGGAAGAGGCAAACTTCCTGACCCGATTCGCGTCCAAGGTTTACCTGATTCACCGTCGCGATTCGTTCAAGGCATCCAAGATCATGCAGGATCGCGCGCTAAACAACCCGAAGATCGAGGTCGTTTGGAACAGCGAAGTCGCAGAACTGCACGGCGAGGCTGCCCTGACCGGCGTCACCCTGCGCAACACGGTTGACGGTTCGACCAGCGAGCTAGCCCTCGAGGGACTCTTTATCGCCATCGGAAACGATCCACGCGTTTGGTTGGTTGAGAATCAGGTAGAACTCACCGACGAGAAGTTCATCAAGGTCGAGGGACGCAGCTCCAAGACCAGCCTGCCGGGCGTCTTTGCCGCTGGTGACGTGATCGACCCGACATACCGTCAGGCCATCACCGCAGCGGGTTCAGGATGCGTCGCGGCGCTCGATGCCGAGCATTACCTAACCGAACACTAAGCACTGCTTAGAATTCAAAA
>JACCDN010252460.1_pt1 | contig 11412 bp, 9 predicted proteins | sample 7441691 | NCBI WGS metagenome assembly JACCDN01 (sample SAMN15323439, study PRJNA562643) | freshwater metagenome | isolation source: river surface water | place: USA:Blue River Watershed | collected 2017-08-16
ATGTTTTCAGAATCGCATATCGAGTTGCTTTCCTTCCAGGACGTGACTGGTCTGAACGAATTAGCTGATTCATGAATTTTAAAATACTCGTTCCGTTAGTGATTGCAACATCGACATTCTCACTTACCTCTTGCGGGGTAATTGGAGCCGTTGACAGTGCTTGCCTAAAGATCAAGAAATCCTCCGACGATAAAAGAGAGATTGGTAGAGCTATTTTGGATCTTGCAGATGATGGAAAAATTGGTGAGGGCATGACTGTAGAGCAGGCTCAAGCAGAGGGGTTTAAATACATTATTGATGGCACCAAATTAGTTGCAGATAACCCTCAATGTTTCTCGGATCGAGATGTAGAGACCGCAAACAACTTGTTAGGACGTTAAATTGAATACAAGAACCAAATTCCGATCGGTGTTGTTGACAGGCTATTTCTTGGTCTCGGTTTTTGTTCAACCTAATTGGGTGACCGATAATTTCTGGTACAAGGCTGAATTCTGGGATGCACTCCCGTTCAACTTTCCATTCATGGGCTTCATCATGATCTATGCGGCTATTTCTACGATCCTCTTCGACCAGGTCATCCGAATAATCAAGAAATTCGCATAACCTCATTTGTCAGTCACTCTAAGTAACTTGCTCTCATGAAGCGAAAGTGCCCAACCTGTAACTCCAGCGATGGGGTCCGGATCAACCTTTGGGGGATGCCCGATGGCCCACCAGATGAATCCAAGTACTACATCGGAGGTTGTCTGAAAGATGACCAAATGCCTGACTACAAGTGCATTACTTGTGGCTGGGAGGGTTTTGTCAGATTTCGAGAAATGGATAAACCTAAGATTGACTAGCCAAATCTTGAGAGACATTTCTTCATCTTGGAATCGATCGCTCGTCACCCCTTTGAAGCCGAGGTAGGCTAACTTCATGAGAGCCGATGCGACTAAATTTCTCAACTTTCTACATAAAGCTAACCAATTTGTGATTCCAATTTATCAACGTAACTACTCTTGGGATGAAAAACAGTGTCAACAACTTTGGGAAGACATCCTTCGAGTTGGGTCCAATGAGTCGATCCCATTGCACTTCGTTGGATCAATTGTTTATGTCCACAGCTCCCAGTCAACAGTTGCAGTTGGTGCGCCTCTCTTAGTAATTGATGGTCAGCAGCGTCTAACTACTCTGACTATTCTTCTTGAAGCCTTGGCACGAGCACTCGGAGATAGTGAGCTTCTCGACGGATTTTCTGAGAAAAAAATACGCAATAAGTACCTCAGCAACCCTGATGAAAATGATGAACGCCATTACAAACTTCTTCTTTCAGATACTGATAAAGACAGCCTGATGGCCCTAATCAGAGGTGCAGAATTACCTAAGCACCATTCGCTTCGAATTAAGGAAAACTTCGAATTCTTCACTGAAAAACTCTCTGACAAAAGTACAAGCATTGAGCAAGTCTGTAGGGGGTTAGCAAAACTTATGATCGTTGATATTGCCCTTGAGCGCGATCAAGAGAATCCACAATTGATTTTCGAAAGTATGAATTCAACTGGAAAAGCGCTTAGCGAAGCGGACTTGATTAGAAACTATATATTGATGGGCCTAGAGCCGACACTTCAATCTTCGATCTACCTTGATCTTTGGCGACCCATGGAACTGGAATTCGGTCAAGAAGCTTATGGAGACCAATTCGATGACTTTATGCGACATTTCTTGACTCTTAAGACCGGTGACATTCCTCGTCTAAGCGAAGTGTATGAAGCCTTCAAGGAGTACTCAGTTAAATTCTTTGCCGAAGATGGAAATGTGCGAGATCTGGTGTCTGACATTAGGAAGTATGCTCGATATTTCGTGGCGATGGCCCTGGATGGGGAGAGTAACCCCAAGTTAAAACCATTATTCGACGACCTATTTAAGTCACTCAACTACAGCGTCGCTTACCCATTCCTAATGGAGATTTACTCTGATTTTGAAGCGGGGATTCTCGAAGAGAAAGATTTCATTGAAGTTATCAAGCTGGTTGAGAGCTATGTGTTTAGGCGTTCAATATGCCAGATTCCAACTAACTCAATGAATAAAACTTTTGCTGAGTTTACTCGCCACATCGACAAGTCAGATTACTTAAGCAGCCTGAAGGGCCACTTCTATCAATTAAAGAGTTATCGTCGCTTTCCATCAGATGCCGAGTTCAAATCGGTGCTTTTGTACCGTGATGTTTATAATTTCATGCATAGAAGCTATCTATTGCGCAAAATTGAAAATTTCGGAAAGAAAGAATATGTATCAGTCGAAAATTACACGATTGAGCATGTACTTCCTCAAAATCCAAGCCTTGGAATTGAATGGCAAAAAGAACTGGGTCAAGATTGGAAAGCGATTCAAGAACGCTATCTCCATACAATTGGAAACTTAACCCTCTCTGGCTACAACTCTGAGTACAGCGATCGTCCCTTTAGCGAAAAGAAATCAATGAAGGGCGGATTTCTGGAGAGCCCTCTCAAGTTAAACAAAGACATCGCTACCCAGGAAAAGTGGAACGAAGATGCAATTCTTGGGCGTGCCAATCGAATTTCGGATGAAACGCTGATGATTTGGCAATCACCAGTTCTGTCTCAAGATGAAATCTCGAGATGGGCAAAGGCTCCGGAGACTGAAAAGCAACAGACCACCTACTCAATCGAAGATCATGATTACCTAACGCGCCCCAACGTGCGGGAGTTGTTCGATGCTCTAAGAGCTGAAGTTAAGAAGCTAGACTCAGAAGTGTCTGAAACCTTCTTGAAGTATTGGATTGCCTACAAAGTGAATACTAACTTTGTTGATGTGGTTCCGAAGGCAAAGGGTTTGAGACTTAGCATCAATTTGAAGTACCCAGAGATTTCAGATCCCGCCGGCATGACCGAAGATATCTCCGAAAAAGGGCGCTGGGGGAATGGCGATGTGTCCGTTCACTACCGAAAGCTCGAAGAATTACCCTACATAATGGGATTGATTCGTCAGTCATATGAAAAGCAGCTTTCCTGAAGGATTTAAGATTGAAAGCGCACGTTTTGTCAGTGACCTTGCGTAGAGTAATCACATGAGCCAGCCAAAAGGATTTCAAGACAAAGTCAGCTTAATCTGGTCGGTTGCCGACATCCTCAGGGGAGACTTCAAGCCTCACGAGTACGGACAAACCATTCTTCCATTTGTAGTTCTACGTCGTTTGGAGTGCGCTCTTGAGAAGACTAAGGACAAGGTGATCGCAAAGTCCCATTCACTCGAAGGCAAGATTAATGACTTAGAAACCATCCTGAACAAGGAATCTGGCCACAACTTTTATAACACATCTCCACTTTCACTAACAAAGATTTTGCAGGACCCTGACAAAGTGGCCTCTAATCTCAACTCATACATACGTGCCTTTTCCCCTAGTGCCTCTGAGGTTCTTGATAAGTATGGCTTCCCAGACAAGATTAAGAAGCTGGAAGAGCAGGGCCTGCTCTATCAAATCATCGGAAAGTTTGCCGACCTAGATTTATCTGAGGAATCTGTCTCAAATGAAGCAATGGGCTATGTATTTGAAGAACTCCTGCGCAAGTTTTCGGAAATGTCTAACGAAACGGCGGGAGAGCATTACACGCCACGTGAAGTTATCCGCCTCATGGTAAACCTTCTATTCATTGAGGACTCAAAAGCTCTCGCAGGCCAAAAACCCATACGCAGTATTTATGATCCAGCTTGCGGAACCGGCGGGATGCTTTCAATCGCAGAAGAGTACCTTCACGATCTAAATCCGAATATCAAACTTAATGTTTTCGGCCAGGAGCTTAACCCCGAAACTTGGGCAATTGCACGTTCTGACATGATGATTAAAGGGCAAGACCCTGCGAGGATTACTTTAGGCAATAGTTTGACTAATGAAGATGGCCACTCAGGAAAACAATTTGATTATTGTATTTCCAATCCACCCTATGGTGTCGATTGGAAGAAGTACCAGGAGCCAATAGAGAATGAGAGTAAAACGCAAGGATTCGGTGGGCGCTACGGTGCCGGCCTTCCTCGTGTAAGTGACGGATCCTTCTTATTTATTCAGCACATGATTAGCAAAATGAAGCCTGTTGCCGATAAGCCAGAAACGGAAGAGATTATTGAGGGTGGCTCCCGAATAGCAATCATCCTCTCCGGTTCGCCTTTGTTTTCCGGGCAAGCTGGGTCAGGTGAATCAGAAATACGTAAGTGGATAATTGAAAATGACTGGCTAGAAGGAATCGTAGCTATGCCCGATCAGATGTTCTATAACACTGGCATAGGAACCTACATATGGATAATTAGCAATCGCAAGAGCCCTGCCGCGCGGGGACTTGTGCGCTTAGTCGATGCCCGTGAAATGGGTTCTAAAATGTCCAAGTCACTAGGAGATAAGCGAAAAGAAATCACAAACGAATCTATTGCAGAAATTACGCAGCTATATTCTGAATCTTTATTGGGTTCTAATGATAGCCGTGTACGTGTAATGAAGAATGAAGATTTCGGATTTGCAAGAATTTGCATTGAGAGACCACTACGTAGAGTTTGGCGAATTGATGAAGAAGTGTTACTGCGGGTACCCAAACCGATGGCGGATAAATTACGGCCCCTTGGGGAAGTAATATTTAAAGATTTAGATTCAACGCAGAAAGCTCTCGCTTCGGTGCATTTGGAAGCCAAAGAACTGAAGAGCTGCATTAAGCTTATTGCTACAACGGATGAAAAAGCAGATCCACTACTTAGCAAAAATGGAAGCCTAGAACCAGATCCTGACTTGAGGGAAAGTGAGAATATCCCTCTTCCAGAGGGCTATATTGGCAAGAGCCAAGAGAATAGGGATGAGAGTTTGATCTTGAGCGCGCAAAGCCATTTAAAAGAAAATATTCATCCTTATCTAAATGATTCGTGGATCGATCACACCAAAACAAAAATAGGGTATGAAATCCCTTTTACTCGTCAATTCTATGTCTACACCCCACCTAGACCAGTCGAAGAAATTCATAATGAAATCCAGGAATTAGAATTGGAAATAAAAACTCTGATGAAAGAATTATTCTGATGAAGGATTTACCATTTGAGTATGCACCTTCAGGTTGGAATGTAGAGAGATTAGATCGACTCTTTAAAGTAGTAAAAGAACCTGCTCACCTAGATGACGCACCTGTCAGTGCATTTATTGATGGGGTTGTTACTTTAAGATCTAATCGACCAGATGCAATTATTAAGGGGTCGGGGCAAGAAATCGGTTACAAGCATTTGGAAAAAGGCGATCTAGTTATTAGCGGAATGAATGCCCATCTTGGAGGATTGGGAATTTCTGACAGTGCTGGTAAGTGCACGCCTGTCTACACAATTTTGCGCAAGATAGTTGAATTAGATGAGCGCTATATTTCCTACTATTTGTGGCATGCTGCTCAAGCTGGCTACGTTAAATCACTGGTAAATGCAGTCAGATATAACTCTGCTGATTTCGGTCCTGAAACCGTAAAGAAGTTCTTAGTACTGGTTCCCTCAATAAAGGAGCAAATTGAAATTGCGGCATACTTAGACGAAAAAGTTTTGAAGATTGATAAATTGATAAGAAATTACCAGAATGAGCTGATTTTGATCAGCCAGGCAAGGAATACATATTTAACAAACTTGATTCTAGGGTTGCCTTCTAAGTCCGTTCTAAAAATAACAGAAAATTCTGAAATGGACTTAGCAAAGCTGATCCCATCCTCATGGACATTACGGCCCTTGAAACACTTGGTGACTTGTGACAATACAGGAATTTGGGGAGAAGAGCCGGGTTCCCTGGATGTAGATATTCCAATTTCAACTACGGCGCACCTAACTCGTAATAATGAATTTTTGTACGATGCCATGCCTATTCGAAGTTTGCGTCTGTCAGATTGGCGCAAGTACAGATGTAACCCTGGAGACATAATTGTGGTCAAGTCGAGTGGTAGTGCTGACAATATTATGTCCGGCAAAGCTTCACTTGTTACTGACGGACAACCTGATTTCGCCTTTAGTAATTTTTTACTTCGACTGCGGCCTAAGAATCTAGCGTTGGCGCCATACCTTCAAACTTTCTTAACTTCGAACATTACCATTGAACGTATAAAGAAAATGGTTTCTACAACAACTTATCCGAACTTAAAGGTGGAAGAATACTTAAACTCCCTGGTTCCAGTGCCACCTGAATCTGAAGCAATAAGGATCTCTCAAGAAGTCTTAGAGTACGAATCAATGTTTACTCGCCTATATTCTAAATCTGAAAGACAGATATTGAATTTGATAGAGTTAAAAACTTCATTGATTTCTCGATCAGTAACTGGCGTGGAGTCTATTGACAAGTTTAGGAGCCAAGTCTCATGACAGATGTATCTCACTATGAGAGCACGCTCGAAAAGCTTATTTGCGAACATTTATCAGCAAATCGATGGCACATAGGTGATCCGCTCAACTATTCAAGGGAGCTAGGACTTGACCTCGAGGAACTTAGAAGTTTTATTTGCGAAACCCAACTTTCTTCTTGGCAGAGATTAATAGCTCTGCATGGAAGTGATGTTCAAGCGTTGAAAAAGTTTTCTGAAAGGCTTGCGAAAGAGATCGATTCTCGCGGAACTATTGATGTGCTTCGTAAAGGAATCACAGATTTGGGTGTTAAATTTCATATCGCTTACTTTGCACCAGCCCATGATTTGACGCTACTTAATCGCAAACTCTACGACCAGAATCGAGCGACAGTTACCCGACAAATTAGAATGTCTGAGTCAAATGTAGAAGACAGTATTGATTTAGTTTTTTTTCTAAATGGCCTACCTGTAGCAACAGCCGAACTAAAGGCGCAAACTGCTGGACAGAATGTAAAGCATGCTATTAGGCAATATAGAATTGATCGAAAACCAAATGATCTGATTTTTAGAAGTAGATCGTTAGTTAACTTTGCAATCGATGAGAACGATGTATTTATGGCAACCCAGTTAAAGGGGGTCAGCACAACATTCTTACCCTTCAATAAGGGTGCAGCCGGCGCAGGCAAATCAGGAGGAATGGGAAATCCTCTTGATCCAGAAGGTGAGAAGACAAGATACTTTTGGCATGAGGTACTCCAGCGTGACAATTGGTTAAGAATTCTTGGTTCTTATATACATGTTTCTTATAAAGTTGACGAAGCAACGGGTAAAAAAACTGGAGAGAGGATTGTAATTTTCCCGCGCTTCCATCAATGGCATTGTGTTGAGTCCATGGTTGAGGCGACATCTATTTCTGGTCCAGGCGTCAATCGCCTTGCACAGCATTCCGCAGGTAGCGGAAAGTCCAACACGATTAGTTGGCTTGCGCATCGTTTATCCGTTTTACATTCCCCATCATTAGTCGATTCAAGTAGCGCCCTTGCAGCTAAGGGTATTAACGCCAACGAACCTATATTCGACAAGGTTATAGTCGTTACAGATCGTCGAGTTCTCGATCAGCAATTACGAGATACCGTTGCATCTTTCGATCACCAGCCTGGATCGATTGTGTCTGTGCGCGAGGATGCTGGAAGCAAAAATGCACAACTTCGTGAGGCACTTGAAACCAAAGCTACAAGGATAATTATTACCACGATCCAAACCTTTCCCGTGGTTGCAAAGTCTGCAACTGAACTTGCCGGAACGAGATTTGCAATAATCGTTGATGAGGCACACTCTGGGCAGTCAGGAGAAACGGCGAAGGATTTGAAGCTAGTCCTTGGTGGCGGAAATACCTCGAATGCACTGCAAGCAGCCGAAGATTTCGATTCTATGAATACAACTATTGAAGAGAGCTTCGAGGATTTACTGGAAAAATCACTCTCAGCACGAGGGAAACCTGAAAATATAACTTTCTTTGCTTTCACAGCAACACCCAAGTCAAAAACTTTAGAACTTTTTGGAGAAAAAGTTGTCTCAGCCACGGGGGAACCCGTCTATATTGCTTTCCATCAGTATTCAATGAAGCAAGCAATCGAAGAGGGCTACATTCTTGATGTACTTAAGAACTACACAACGTATAAGACTTACTACAAGCTTGCCAATGAATTAGGGGAAAATGATGTGGAGGTTCCAAAAAGCAAAACTGCGTCAACTCTTGCTCGATATGCCTCGCTTCACCCAACTAATCTTTCCCAAAAGGCAGAAATTATTGTGGAACACTTCAGAGCAAATACTGCAAAGAAGATAGATGGTTCTGCAAAGGCCATGGTCGTTACGAGATCAAGGCTTCATGCTGTTAGATATAAGCAAGCTATCGATGCCTATATTTCAGAGAAAAACTATAAGGATGTTCGCACCCTCGTTGCATTCTCGGGCACAGTCTATGATCCAGACGTAAGTGGATCCGAATACACAGAGCATTTGATGAATGCAATCAAGAGCTCTACAATTCCTGAGGAATTCGCAAAGTCCTACCAAGTTCTAGTAGTGGCTGAAAAATTTCAGACTGGATTTGATCAACCTTTGCTTCACACGATGTATGTAGATAAGAAGCTCAATGGAATTGCTGCGGTACAGACATTGTCCCGCCTAAATCGAATCCATCCGGATAAAGAAGATACCTTCATTCTTGACTTCGTAAATGATGCCGAAGAAATCCAAGAGGCGTTCAAACCATATTATGAGGAAACAACAGCTGTACCGACGGACCCAAATATTTTGTTCAATTTACAACAGCGAATTATGGATGCAAGAATCATTCATAAAGATGAAATGCGTTTAGCCGTGGACGGCATTTTGAAGGCTACGACCGCCGGTAGTTCTGCATTGAAGGCGAACACTGATACTGCAGTTGAACGCTGGAATCTCCTTGACGATGAATCAAAGGCTGATTTCAAATCCTTGTGCAGAAACTATGTTTTTGCGTACTCGTTCTTATCGCAGATCGTGCCTTATAAGAGTTCTGATTTGGAAGAGCTTTACTACTACACAAAAATGTTAGAACGCCGACTTCTTCTTGGTACAGGCGGAGGAACAGTTGATATCGATGACTCAGTTGTGCTGACGCATCTTCGCACGGAAATCACCGCACAAAATGTCGACCTTTCACTCAGTGGTGGATCTCAAGATCCATTGGATCCCTCAGTTAGTGAGACCACCGGTTCGAAAAAAGAAGATGACAAAGAATTATTATCAAAACTGATTGCAGACTTAAATGAGCGTTTCGGATTAAATCTCACTGATGCTGATCGAATTTGGTTTGAACAGCAACAGCAGCACTATGCAAGTGATCCAGATCTGATGGAAGTTGCTCGAGCAAATGACTACGACAATTTTGAGATGCACTTTGTGCCATTGGTCGCAGATGGGCTAATTGAACGACACGAAGCAAATGAAGATTTGTTTAAAGCTTTTTTCAACCAACCGGATTTCCAAAGAATGATGACTCGCGCTCTTTCAATGTCTCTTTACAACCACTTTAATCCACCTAAAGAGGGGGTCATTCAAGGAAAAACACATAGGCTTCCAGACGGATCCAAAGTTCCAGGTCTAAAGTAGCTAGGTTAGGCACAGTCATTGAGCCAATTGCCAATATCGTTTGCTAATTCTGTATTTGATTTCTATAAAGTATTAAAAGAATTGCATCAAAGGGATCCTGAGCAAGAATTGCAAGGTGCTGCACTGATTCCGTATATAAAAATTCTGGAAGATGCGAAAGTAATGATGAGACATGACTCTATGATTCAAGCACTTCCTGAAATTTTGACAACAGAAAACATAGATGAACAAATTTTTCCTCGAGTGGCTGACACGCTCGTTGTGATATCGCAGATTTGGTCTGCCATAGGAACCGGAAGGCCTCTCCCATAACAATTCTTATTTAAGAATTGTTCTTGCCAACCCAATAAACACTCTTTCCATTCCTCTCCAATATCCGGTACTCGATCATGTATCTGCGTAATGCGGCGGTGTCAGGGTGGAACTTGGCGATGATCTCGTTGAGTTGCTTCTCGGGGTACTTGGTATCGGGGGAGAGTTCGGAGGCGATGTGGCGCAGGACTGCGAGCTTCTTGGGCAGTTTTACGGGAATGCTGATGAGAGTGCCATCAGGGCGGAAGAACTGGTCGATCTGATCTGACATGGGTTCAATGTAATTGGAGGTCGTTAATTAAAGGTTCGGAGGACGATCAAATCATGACGAAAAGACAAGAGTTCAGGGTCAGGCAAGTAAATCCGAACCGAAGTTAGTCTCCATAAGGGAAAAGTTGATCTTTTTGGGAGGGGCTTGATACTTACCGCTACTTTCTTGACCAATCAAAGGAGAATATACGAGAGAGGTTGCCTCCTCGCGTGAAAAATTTGACTCAGAGTATTGACTCCGGCAGTGAAATTGGTATTTTTCGCTTATGAAGAATAAAACGATCCGAGTTCTAGTCTTGACATTGACAATGAGTGGACTTTTGACAATAGGTACCACTAATTCTGCAACTGGTGCTACTTGCACGTCGAAAGAGATTGCAGCCATGAAAAAGATAAACACAGAAATGTTGTTGTTTAGCGTTTCGGGTGATCCAGGAGATGTGTTTACAGCAATTGACAGCGCAAGAACAGTTACGAAAAGTAAGACTTTGAAAACTTTGTACTCAAAGTTAGAGGCGGCTGTAGAACAGGGCTACGTTAGAAATGGTGAAGCAAGTAAGTTGTGGCTTTCTTTGCAATCCAAATTAAAATTTAAGCGTTGCTAAAGTTCTGTTTTTGACCACCGGTAACAAAGCGACTAAATGGCTGCGCCAATTCGCCATATCGGGTTAGTCCCTTACAATTCATGCAAAGCACTAGGAACGCAAGCTGCTCGTAAGGAGATGTGAGTGATGAAGGCAAGAAATCTGATTGCTGTGGTTGCCATTTCTTCATTTGTATTTTCTGTGTTTGCGTTTACTTACACTTCAACTTCACAGGCAGTGGCTGAAAATCGTCTGGCTTATTGTGCGACGTCGGCGATCGATGTTGTTAACTCCCGAAATCTATCTCAATTTGAAGGAGCCAGTTGTAGAGCATATGCAGGACCGGGGCAATACCGGGTCATCAGATTGCCATTGCCTAACGCAAAGGGGCTGAGGCTTGTCCTAAGTGGAGATCCAGCTACATTCTCACATAGCGGAGACTCCACTCGCTTCATTTTTTCATCTGACGCAAAAACTGCAACTGTTGCCGCGAACTATTCATTTGGACTTGATCTCTATGTAAATACTCCAGTCGCAGGTGTAGTTTTGGTGCGATCTTTCGAATTAATTGGTGTCGATAAGTATTCAACTACGCCGGTAGATGTTATCTCGATCAATGTCTTGCCTGATCCGAGAGCAACGCCAGCACCGACACCATCGCCAACACCTACCCCTACTCCTACCCCGACTCCTACACCAACGCCTACTCCGACAAAGATTTCACAAACAATTTTTTCTAATAC
>JACCDN010750712.1_pt1 | contig 11409 bp, 9 predicted proteins | sample 7441691 | NCBI WGS metagenome assembly JACCDN01 (sample SAMN15323439, study PRJNA562643) | freshwater metagenome | isolation source: river surface water | place: USA:Blue River Watershed | collected 2017-08-16
GAGGCCAAACATTTTCAGATTGTTAACGAGTTGGTGTGGACATTGTTGCGCCTGGTAGCTACCAATCACGCTGTTGGTTTCAGTGCGCCGCATGCCAGCCTCAATGAGGCAATCGGGATCATTTTAGGGAAAGCTCCCCTGAAATCCAGGTGGAGGAAACAGGCGCAAAAGGATTACCTATGCGGGGAGAAGGGGTTTATCGCTCATTTAAAAACCTATAAGGCCGTCTGTCACTTCATTGCGGCCTTCAAGCTTATCGACCCCGCTGGGAAGCGCTCTTATTTTAACTTGACGAAACCCAGACAAATTGAAAAATTTCTGAAATACTCCCATGGTCTAAGAGAAATACTGTTGATCCTGGAAACGCCTAACAGCAAGGAAAAAAACCTGTTTACGCCCGATTCCCTGATCCCGTTGCCGGATTGGGTGGATAGCGACGATATGGATATTCCCATTGAACCGCTTGCGGACAAGCTTCGATATCTTAAAGAGCAACTGGCAGCCGGCATTGCCGCCAGCGAGCGCCGTTAATCAGCCTATAGAAAACTTCCCGCCATAAAGCAGACTTGCGCAATCTCTTTGCGCAAGCATCTATCAATTCTCGCATATTCGTTAATTAACTCACCCTAAATGACGTATTCAAACAAGACCTCAGAAATTTAAAAGTCTAACTTTTATGACTCCTCTATTTCTTTGTACCTTGATGAAGCCGAGAGTCAACTAACCCGCATTAAGGAAAGGATATGACGATGAAAGATATAATAGTCAGCGATGGAACTCATCCCAACCGCTTGTTAAACCGCCAGGAGGCGGCCGCATTTTTAGGAGTCAGGGAAGATACGCTTGCGGCCTGGAAGTCAACAAGGAAGTACGATATTCCGGTTGTCAAGGTGGGAAGGCTGGTGCGCTATCGTTTTGCTGACCTTCTGGAGTTCATTGACCGCCGGACGGTCAACAGGCCAACCGCCTCCCTGGAAAAGAAAAGCCGATGATACAGGTTTAAGGGAACAGATAGAGGAGTTCCCCAAAGCTGGCGTGTTCAATTCTTGCTGTATACCATGGAGAGTTAAAGTGCTTGAATCTGCTCTCAAGTTTGCTGAGAAAAATATACCCGTCTTTCCCGTTCACGGGCTGATCAACGGACAATGCACGTGCGGGAAAAGCGGTTGCCCGTCCGCCGGCAAGCACCCCGTCCCCTTCAACGGATTTAAAAGCGCAACGTGCGACCCGTCTCAGGTTGAGCAATGGTGGACGCACCACCCTTACGCCAATATCGGGCTTCCTACCGGAAGAGTATCGGGGCTTGTTGTGATTGATATTGACCCGCGCCATGGAGGGGACGAGAGCTTTTTTGACCTTGAAAAGCAATATCAGGCTTTTCCCCCGACAAAAGAAGTCCTCACAGGGGGCGGGGGGCAGCACCTTTATTTCCAGCGTCCTCCCGCTGGCATGGCTTGCAAGACAGGTAAATCAGGATTGTTCCGCGGCATTGATATCAAGGGGGACGGGGGATATGTCATCGCTCCGCCTTCTGTGCATATTTCAGGCCACCGTTATGAATGGGAGGTAGCCTCTTATGAACGGGATTTGGCTGAACTGCCGGAATGGTTTCTGGAACTGCTCGCTGGCCTGGAACATCCCTTTTCCGGCAAGGATGCGCAAGCTGGCGTCAAAACTGCCGGCACGCCATGGGGACATTTTCTCAAAGCATGCTTTCCGGAAGGCCAAAGGAATACAAGCCTGACGCAAATAACGGGCTATTTTCTGGCCAAAAGGATGGACGGTTATCTCATCCTGGATATTTGCCAATCCATCAACCAGACAACATGCAAGCCGCCCCTTCCTGAAAACGAAGTTGTTCAGATTGTCAATTCAATCGCCTTGAAAGAGGCTCGCAAAATGGAGGGGGCTTATTATGGATAACCCTTTGAACGGGCTGGAGCTATATCAGCAAAAACTTCAGGAATCCGGAAAGAAAAATGGGAATAGCGGTTCTACAGGCGAGGTTGCGTGGCTTGACCCTGTTCCTGTTCAAGAGGGGCTGTTGCCCGTTCCCTCTTTTCCTGTGGACATATTGCCTGTCCCCTTGCAGCCGTGGATAACGGACGTTACCGAGCGCAAACAGTGCCCTCCCGAGTATGCGGCGATACCCGCCATGATTATGATGGCAAGCCTGGTTGGCAAGGGGTGCCATATCAAGCCTCTGGCCAGGGACGACTGGCGGGTTGTCCCGAATCTTTGGGGTGGCATTGTGGGAGACCCGGGCACGCTTAAAACGCCCGCGTGCCAGGAGGCGTTGTTTCCTCTCAAGTCCCTGGAAAAAGACGCCTTTGAAGCATACGCAAAGGAGATGACGGAATATCAGGAAAAAATGGAGGTCTATCTAGCTCACAAGGCATGTCTGGACTACAAAAAAAAGAAGGCCGTCAAAAATGACGATAAGGACGTTTTGGCTCTCCTGGCGGAAGAGTATAAAGCCTTAAAGTCAACCGAGCCGCAAGTCCCTATCCTGCGGCGGTACAAGGTTGGGGACATAACGCTTGAGAAGCTGCACGAGCTTTTGTCAAAAAATCCCCGCGGCTTTCTGATGTTTCGGGATGAGCTAATGGGGTTTCTGGCTTCCTTTGAAAAGAAGGGGCATGAAACAGACCGGAGCTTCTATCTGGAAGCCTGGGACGGAAATGCCGATTATCCCCTTGAACGCATTATCAGGGGAACCATTATGGCTAAAGAGATTTGTCTTTCCGCGCTGGGAACGATCCAGCCTGAAAAGCTTCTGGGTTACTTAAGGCAAAACATTAATAACCTGGCCAACGATGGATTGATACAACGGTTCCAGCTTCTCGTTTATCCTGACCGGAAACCGTGGCGGCTTGTTGAAAAAATCCCTGATTCATTTGCCCGAGACCGTATCCTGTTTATTTGCAAGAGCATTGCTTCCATGGATTTCATGGCTTATGGAGCCATTCAGGATTTGCCCCGCTATGAAGGGGAAGAAAGCAGACCTTATTTCCGGTTTACCCCTGGAGGGCAAGATTTCTTTAACGAGTGGATACAAAAGCACCAGGCGGAAAAGCTGGATGGAAACGACAAGGGCGTTATTATCGAGCATTTGTCCAAATACCGGAGCCTGATGCCTTCTATTGCCCTGATAGATCACATCATTGCCGCGGCCGACAGCAAGAAATCGTTAGGGCAAGTTTCCCTGGAATCCGCAATGAAGGGCGCTGCCTGGTGCGATTATCTTGAAGCCCATGCCCGTCGCATCTACGGGATGGCTTTAAGCGGGGACTTCAAGGGCAATGACAAGACCTCAAAAGCCGAGGACTTTCTCGCCTGGATGCGCAAGCAATCGCAAGGCGACGCCCCTTTAAGCCGCCGGTTTATGTTGAGGTACTCAAGGCTGAGAACTTCCAAAGAGCTTGACCCGATGCTTTCTGATCTTCTGGGTATGGGATATATCGAAAAAATTCATGACGCAGCCTTTCGTATTGCGCCCCAGGCAGCCACAAGCCCTACCAGGAGTGGGGGAACGCAGGAGCTACGGCCATGATCCAGCCAGCGTCAAAAGCAAAAAAAACAGTGGCCATTCCATTAATTGAAAGGAAGAAAAATGAGCAAGAAGGACGTAATCGCGCGTGAAAATGAAATTTTTGGTGAAAAGGTACAGGATTTAACCCGCAAACTATTTGCTACGCTTGAAGAGGGTGAGAGCATGAATATTCGCTTAAGCAGCGTGTTAAGCGTTTTGATAACGGAGGCTCAAAACGTTCCGCCCGAAAGCAAGTTTGTGATTGGGGCGTGCATGGAGGATTGCATGAGGATTTTAGGCGTAGCCACGAGAACCGACACCATACACTAAAAGCGCAATAGGGAAGAAGCGCAAAGTCCCGCGCTCTGAAGATGAACGTCATCCTCCAGCGGCATTGAGTTTCTTCCCAGCGCCCAAGGAACTGACCCATCATGAAAAGTTGATCACTGTTCTGAACAAAGGCCACCAATTCCTTGCAGGAGAAATGTCGCGAGCGGCTGAAGAAGTTGTGGGGGTAAGCTTTGCCTTTCCCATTTCCTCTTCGATGGGATGCGACAACATTGCCGCAAAAATCTTGTTGTGTCCTTACTCCTGAATAAGGTAGAAAGCAGTTGTTCGGTATTTTCGTAAACTTATACATTCTAGAGCGAGATAATCGTCGCATTCCTAACAAGAAATAATAAAAACAAGAGGGTTGAAAACCGTGATGTTTAAAAAGACTTTATCCTTATTTTTTTCTGCTATATCGGTTCTCACTTTCTCTATGCCGTATGTTCAAGGCGCGGACTCTCAACAGTATAATTCCCAACAGGCGGTAAATAATCACCGCCTTGACCTTATTGAAGCCATCAAGAAGGGAGATCTGATAAGGGTGGAAGACTTAGTTTTTTCTGATACAAACCTAGTCAACAGCGTTGATGATTCCAATAGGAGAAACACAATGCTCCACCTGGCGGCAGGCGGAGGGCATGTTAAGGTGATTGACTTTCTTATTAATGAAAGAGCTAATCTTAACGAACAAAACCGTCATAGAAAAACACCCCTCCATGAAGCTGTCGCCAACAAGCACAGTAAGGTTGTGGAGCGTTTGCTCAAACACGGCGATATCAATCCTAATCTTCAAGACGTTAATGGCAACACGCCTCTTCATATGGCCATTGAAAACCAGGACGTGGAATGTATTCTCTACCTTCTTGATCATGGCAGTCTTGACCCATCTATTAAAAATACCATAAGCAAGCAAACACCGGATGAATTACTTAACAGCCAGACAAATAGCGCAAGGTCAACCCTCCATCCTGGAGCAAAAGCCATTCAAGACGCCATGGAACCCTTTGCCAACATCAAGGTTAAGGATATCCTTAAGAAGCCCGTCGACATCACACTGGAGATGAGGGAATTAGCGGACAAGATACGCTCAGACAACAGGATGATATTCCTGTCTTATTGCTGGGGGAAAAAACACTCTGTCATGCCGATGGTAGACGACTTTGAAGAGTTCCTTATAGAGATCGGATTAAAGGAAAACTACTTTCGCGATAAACGGGAAACAGAAGGATTTGGCATGACGCCTGGCGTCAGCATCAGGGGATTTATGGACAAGGCTAAGGACTCCCATGGCGTTATTATCTTTCTGAATGAGGAATACCTGAAATCCTGGAATTGCATGTATGAGTTTTGGCAAGTTTGGGATGTGGAAAAGCGTAAGCCCAAGCCTACAGCTACAATTATTAGACATCCGGATTGCACCAATATTTTTGGACAAACAGGTCATACGGAGTACACGAAGCATTGGTCACAGGCACTCCTTGACCTGGAGAACAGGCAGGATGGCCTTACTCTTGATGCCAAAGGTTCTCATGTGGAAGCAGCACGAGAAGCTGACAAGCTGAAACGCAATATGGAACCGATTATCGGGTGGCTGGCAGGGCATATCTTATCTGACTACCGAACCATGCGCCAGAAAGGGTTTAAGGAAGTCTTACGCAATATTATTGAGCCAGGCGTTGAAATAGCCGCTGAAGAAAGCCTTGTCCGACAGGCTATTAAGCAGTTTGAAGAGCTTAACAAGCGGGAGAAAGAAAACAGAGACAGGATTGAAACCATCAAGGAGGAACTTCAAAAAGCTAAAGAGAGTCATGATAAAAACGAGAAAGATAAGCAAGAAATAAGGAAACAGATTGAAGATCTCAAAAAAGGTTTAAAGTCTAATGAGGGAAGTAATAACGATTCTAAAAATAAGGCTATTGAAGAATTGACAGTTCGCCTTAATACCCTGGTGGAAAAGGACAAGGAGGACGAAGGGAAAGCGGAGACGCTTAGAAAAGACCAGGAGAGATTACAGCAGGAGAAAACAGCCCTTGATATTGCTCTTACTCAACTAAAGGTACAGTTTGCAACCATTGAACAAGAGTACAAGAAATTCCAGGAAGAAGAAAATAAAAACAGGCTTGATCTACTATTCCAGGTTAATGAGCTTAAGCAGCAAGCGAATGCGGATAATCCACAAATCCTTAAGATGCAGACTCAAATTGAAAGCCTCCAAAAAGAACTTGAGGATTTGCAGGTAAAATTTATAACGACTACCAATTCGCTGGGACTACGCATCACTACTGCGAGTAATAACCTGGAGATTCGTATTGAGCAACGCCAACAGGACTTGACGCAGAATATTGTAGCTGACTTAGCTGGTCGCATTGTTGCTGAGACACAAGGAAGACAAGAAGCCTATGATGTGCTTGACGCTCGCATTACAACTGGGGAGGCGGTCAGGCAAGCTACAGACGGTATGCTTAGAAAACGTATTACTTTAGAATATGTACCCTTCATAGCCCTAGGATATGAAGAAGTTTACCATAGGTTTGTAAATGGCATATTGGTTTATAGCCCCAACAAAATGAATGATGAGGGGGTCATAAAGCTGCCAATAGCGGAATTGGAGAATCCGTTAGAAGGCACGTTTGATTTATCAAAGTGCGGAGATACAAGTCAGCATTTGACCATATCCACAGGATATCCCAAGGAGGAAAAACCGATAGATGGAAACAAAGTCGATATATGGATTGCGCTGAGGTTTGTGATCGAAAAACAACTCTCGGCTGCAAAATCTTTTCAACAGATTATGAGCGTATGGGATGGTTCTGATGCGGTCGGAATTTTCTGGGCAGGGAGCGGAGATAGCAGTTTGTCAAATTATTGTTATCTAAAACAAAATATGGATAAATTATCGAATATTAATTTATATGAAAAATATGGTAGGCGTGTGAAAAGCCCAGAGAATACAGGCAACGTGGAGACGGAGAAGCGTCACTTATTGAGCATGTCACGGTTCAAGTTCATTTTATAAAGGTGCCAGGTGAGGTGGTGCTAATCTAGCTAATGTGACTTTTAATAAACTTTTCAGCTTGATTATGAACCACATCTCTGCTAGAAAAAAGTTACTTTGCGCTTCATTATAATTTTAAATAAAGTAAGAGAAAAAAATAGTATTGTCAGTTTTGTTAAAGCGTTCCCCTGATATTATAATCTAATGGAGGTTTGTTTATGAAGAAATCAAAGGTTTTAGTAATGAGTTTTTTAGCCGCGCTTACCCTGTTAACACCTCAAAATATTTTGGGAGCAGAAGATAGTTACATACCTTCAAAGGAATACCAAACTGCGAAAAAACTCATCGACCATCATCTTAATGAACATCCTGATCTCATTAACTCATCTATTAACGAGAATATTATTGTCTTGCTGGGTAATACGGGGGCCGGCAAAAGTACCTTAATTAATTGGTTAAGCGGAAAGAAATTAATACTTGAGTCAGGCAAAATTATTCTGGCTAATCCCGATGATCCTGAGGCTATGCGAATTGGGGGTAGTGCTACTTCAGAAACATTTTTGCCAAAGCATATTAAGAAGGATGGTTTATTATTTTATGACTTGCCTGGATTTAAGGATAGTAGGGGAGAAGTAACTAGATTAGTAAATTCGTGCTTTATAAAACATATCATTGATAATGCTGGGAGCGTTAAATTTGTATTTGTGGTGAGTGAGCCCGAAATAACTGGTATTAGAGGGGCACCTTTTATAGAATTATTAGAAACTGGTCTAGGGTTAGGCGGGGAAAATTTCATTAAAGAGTGTAGTTGCATGGTAATAACCAAAAGGGATGAAGAGGACTTAGAATCATTTATAAACGGCTCTGAAGTTCCCGAGCATTCACTTCTCACGCATTGGCAAGACAAGGGTATGTTAGCCCAGATGACTAAAAAAGTGTTAAAGCAAAAGGAACGAGAAAACATCCTAAACCTCATTAAAAGAACAAAATCTCAAAAAATCCAATCTATTAATATAAAATCTATAAATAGTGTGCAAGACCTACAGACAACAAAAAGAATATATAATGATGAAATGAATCATATTGCAAAACAATTAATTGCAAAACAAGTAAACCTCGATGAAGGGCGACCTTTTAATATCGAAAGAGATTTAAATGATTTAAGAGAAAAGAAAGAGTACTTCAAAGTGGAGAATTTCATCCGCCATCTTTCTGGGGCTTTAGGTCAATCTTCTTTTGTAAATTTACTAAGGCCAGTTACTGGCATAGAGTCATATAATGAGGCGTGGAAAGATTTTCAAGAAGATGCCAACGCATTGGAAATATTGCTTAGGGTTCCTAATCAAAAGATTGACAGGAAAATTGCTAAAAAGGAGAGATGGATAGATTTGGAGCGCCGCTTGCAGAGAGAAGAGCAGGAAAGGTTAAACGCAGATACTGCCCTTGGCGCCCGTATCACGACTGAGAAAACGGCTAGAGAGCAAGCTGATACTGCGCTTGGTTCACGCATCACTACTGAAGTAACGGATAGGACGAATGCAGATACTGCCCTTGGTACACGTATGACTACTGAAGTAAAGACACGGAAAAATGCGGATGACGCTATTGCATCGCTATTAAAAATGAAGGTAGAGCGTGGGGACGCGAGCAGATTGGCGGAGTCGGCTGGTGTCGCGATCGCGCGCGCGAATATGTTTGCCTGGCAGGTTGCGCGGAGGGGCGCCGCAGTATTGACGGACCCCGACGTCGTCGCGCTGCACGAGGGCGCACGAGAGGAAAGCTCCGAGTTGAGATGGCTGGCGTCTGAGTTAGCCGGAGAGGATTCTAGATAGGCACGTCACGGATCGACGTGGCAGCTGCTGCCCAACAGGACATGATGCTGGGCAGTAGTGTTTGTAGATATGTTTCAAACCCTTCAATCGTCGATAACCCCAATTTCAGCCAGCGTTTCCATAGCTCGATGTACCGCAGCATACCCGCAAGCGCATCAGGTTTGGAAGCGGCTAAGGTCAACAGGCGCGTCAAGGTACCTTTAAAGTATGCGTCTGTGGGGGCTGCTTCGTTCACCTGATACACGGAAATATCCCGATTCACAGCCCCGTTTTTTTTATAACGGCGGGATACGTTTTTCCTGGTTTTCGGGGACTCATAAAGGGCTGCAGCGCGTTCGTGAAAACGCCTGATGGTTTCTTTGGCAGGTAAAATTTTTTGGTTGTCCATATAGTAAGCGAGAAAGTTAAAGCCACGGGTAATCTGGCCAATGAACGTCTTTAAAGGGTGCAGTTGGAATTTTAAAGCTTTCATGATTTCATGGGTACGCTTGACAACTTTGCGCAAAGCGGTTTTGCTTTTTGTGAGCACGCACCAGTCATCCATGAAGCGGCAGTAAAAAACGCCTTTCATTTTTTCCATTGCTTTATCTAAGGGAACCAATGCGATAGCTCCCAATAAAGGAGAAAGAGGGCTGCCTTTTGGCACGCCTTTTTCATGATAGTCATAAAACAACCCTCCGCATGTTTCGGTTCGCTGGCAAGCTTTGCGAACCAGGGTTAAAAGGATAGGGTGGGTAACGTAAGATTCAATGATGCCCATTAACGTATCATGGTGAATAGACGCATAATAGGATTTTATGTCGCTTCGCATCACATACTGATAGTCAGGCAAAGCTTCGTATGTATTGGCGACCGCCTTTTTCAAACCGCCATGGCCTTTGAGGTGATAACAAGACTTTGGAATATGGTCAGTCATCCGCAATCCCAGGGCTTGAGAGATCAGCTTTAACGCGATCATATCGCGGGAAGACCAGAGGGAAATGGTTCCATCGTCAAACTCCAGGCGGTCGAGCGCCCCGAATTGGTACGACCCGTCATTCAGTTGGGAAAGCATTTCCCCCTTGATATGTTCCCAATCACGGCGCAAGTTCCAGATGTCGGAATTGGGGGAATAATTTTTGCGTAACGCCGTAATCCACTGATAAACGCCGTCCATGTCCTCCAGGGTAAAGAGCTTACGGGGGGGGGGTCAAATTGACGCGGGGCATGGAGACGTCCACCCGTTTACGATTCGTGTAACGTTTGGATTTCCTCTTCGGAAAAGCCCGTTATTGCGGATATTTTTTGACTATCCATCCCTGCCTGAAGCATATTACGAATTATATTCTTCTTTTCTTCTTCATGTTTTCGCCTTTCTTCTTCCCTGCCTTCTTCTTTGCCTTCTTCTTTGGCGGTTCTCAAGGCTTCCATATCATCCATCAGGCCAATCCTGGCTTGCTCATAAGCCAAACGCTCAGAGCGCGTCCACGTGTGCTTTTCCAATATGGCGTATGCTTGCTTCACCTCTTCAGGAGCATGCTGCGGAATCTCCCTTAAATGCGTCGCCTCCTTCATCATAAATATCCAGTAATCTTCCGTTGTTTTTAAATCTTCCTCTTTCTTGTTAAATTTTGGCAACTCAACAAAAGCGTAGGACATATCGTTCAGGTAGCTGACCTTCGTCTCTCTTTCAATATTATGGTGAAAGCTTACGTAACCCACATCGCTGGGAAAGATAATATGGTTGAGAATGCTTAACATCGTCACGGGTTTGAGCGTCAGGTAATTGTCCGCCGTCTCTAGCTGGCCAGCAAAAACATGCGACGCATAGTACTGAATGCGCTGAAGGTAATTGATCATCGACTTGTTTTGAACTTCAATAATATACTGATGTCCATTCTCGTCCGTACACAAGACGTCAAGTATGGACTTTTTTGACTCCCCCGTCATGGGAAGGCGTTCAGGAGGCAGAAACTCTATCTTTTCAATTTTGCGCCCCCCCTCCAGCCGCAGAGTGGAGTTCAAAAAGCTTCTGGTTAACTCAACATGGTTCACAAAGACTTTTTTGAAGGCGACATCATTGCGCGGATTAAAAAACCTCGGGACAAAGGCTTGAGGGTCTGGGGAGGATTCTGGCTCAGTGACTTGATCGGCGTATTTAAAATCGCTCATGGGGCAATCTCCAAATTGTTGCTTATTTCCAGGATTATACTCTATTTCCGGTACGGGGTACAGAATCAAAACACCGCCTGATGCGCCTGTCTGCCAGCACGGGCAAGGCATCTTAATCACATATATGGCTCAGGAAAAAATTGTGCAAGACGACAGTTGACTTCCATTCGATGACCATCGTAATGTGAAGCGTAAGCTGGAGAATATGGCCATAGGGGTCAGCCCTCTTTAGCTTATGTGGCGCGTTGCGGAAGTCTGCAACACGCGACCTGCGGGCACTTCTAATACCCGCAAGCCGCTGGCCATAACGCAAACTCGTATCAGGAGTCAACATCATGGTTAAACTCACCCTAGCGCATCTTGCGCGACCTTTCAATCCACTCCTTAGACGGCCGGAAGGCCGGACATTCAACGACTTACCTCATATGGAATGAGGGAGGGCGGGACTTTTTGCGTCCCAAACTCTTTATTTTGTGCGGGGTATGGTCAGGGCGCTTCTTCATGCCTTGAGGATGAAAACCTTCCTGCCCCCCGCGTGTGCCAATAAGGTTAGCCCTGTAATGGGGCTA
>JACCDN011106628.1_pt1 | contig 11408 bp, 5 predicted proteins | sample 7441691 | NCBI WGS metagenome assembly JACCDN01 (sample SAMN15323439, study PRJNA562643) | freshwater metagenome | isolation source: river surface water | place: USA:Blue River Watershed | collected 2017-08-16
CCGAAGAGAGCGCAATATCGGCTCGTTCCATGACAGCTGGGATGTTCTTCACGTTTGAAAGAAGTTCAATCTTTAGCTTGTAGTTGGTTGCATTGATTGGCTCTGCTCCGAGACCGCGAACCACAATCACGTTGCCGCCAAAGTTCAACTGCTCGAGAGCACGAAGGGCCTTGTCGGCCAGGTGGGATGGGTCGGTGCCGCCAAACAGAACCAGCACTGTTTCTACGGTCTCGTTGAATTCGTTCTTGCGGGGGAGCGACTCAAAACTTGGCGCCAAGATTGCGTTCTCAACACCGGTCAGTTGTCGTTCAGACGGAACGCGAGGGTTCTCATAAAGATCAGCAACCAAAAGGTCGGCTAATTCAGCACCGTCGCCGAGGTCTTCAAAAGTGACCACCTTCGCAAACTCTTTGAGGCCGGCAACAACATCTGCCGAATTGTCTAGGCGGTCGAGAACGACTAGGTCTGCGCCGGTTTCACGCGCATATTCGATAAAAGCCGCGTCGTCGGCAACTTTTGAAACATCAAACGGATACTCGGCAAAGAACTCAGCTCCAAGGGGCTTGTCTTCGCTCAAAACGATGGTCAGCGCGTGGCGAGCTAGGGCATAGGCGAGCGCGAGGGTTCGATAAACGTGGCCCATTCCAAGCGCCTTGGCCGCATCGGTGCGCAACAGAATTCTGCGGCGAGTGGCAAGATGCTCGGCAACTGCCCAGTCGGCCCAGGTGTCGATGTCAAGTGATTCATTCTGGCTAAGTTCGATCAGAGATATTGGCTCGACAATTCGGGTGCCGCGGGCCAGCACATCACTGATTCGTGCACCAATGATGGCACCTGATTCGCGATAGTGGGTTGGCAGCATCTGGCGATTCAAACGGGCCTTGTAGTCAGGCTTCGGCTTGCCGTTCTCATCAATCAACCAGCCGAGGTGGCGATCATCAACCACTGTGATTACCGATCCAGCACCCTTGGCAAAGGCATCCATGGCTTCATGAATGCTCTTCGAATTCACAAACGGGCAGGTTGGCTGCATTGTCAACAGAATGTCGTTCTCAGTGGCACCAAACCCAATTAAATCTGGGATGGTTCTGACCATTACCTCGTCGAGAGTTGCTTTGCCGGTGGTTTTTGGTTCGCGAACCACGAGAGCACCGAACGCCTTAGCAATTTCAGCGATTTCGTCATCATCAGTTACCACAACGCAGCCGGCAACATTTGCGGCTAGTGCCGTTTGAATTGTTCGTGCAATAAGGGGAACGCCGCCAAGCAGGCGAACATTCTTTCTCGGCACACCGGTTGATCCGCCGCGAGCGGGGATGACAATCCAGGGTGCAGAACTCATGCCTAGAGGCGCTCTACGTTTGCTCCGCTGAGCTTTCCGCGAGTGTCGAAGATTACCTTGCTCTTTGAAGCGATGTCTTCTAGGTCGTATGCCTTGTGCGCCTGAAGCAAGACCACAACATCGGCGGCAGCAAGCGCTGCATCCAAGTCGGTCTGGCCCTGAAGCATCTCGCCGTGAACACGGAACTGGGTTGCGTGCGGGTCGTGGAAGACCATGTCTGCACCCTTGTCTAGAAGCAGCTCAGCTACCTCTAGTGCTGGTGACTCGCGAAGGTCGGCGATGTCTGGCTTGTAGGTAACACCTAGAAGCAGAACGCGTGAACCCTTTAGCGCCTTTGACTGGTCGTTCAATAGGTCTTGGATGCGGCCAACCACGTAGTTTGGCATGCCGGTGTTGATGTCAGTTGCCATCTCGATGAAACGGAACGGAACACCAAGACGGCGCTTCACTTCGTAGCTTAGGTAGTTAGGGTCAACTGGAATACAGTGACCGCCAACGCCTGGGCCTGGGTAGAACGCCTGGAAACCGTAAGGCTTGCTTGATGCAAGACGCACGACCTCCCAAACGTCGATGCCCAGTTCGTGGCAGAACATTGCCATCTCGTTCATCAGTGCGATGTTTACGTGACGGTAGGTGTTCTCAAGAAGCTTTGCAGTCTCGGCCTCGCGAGTACCAACGGTCTCGATTACGGTCTCGATGAACTGGGTGTAGAAAGCAAGTGCGCGCTTGGTTGATTCAGCGCTTGAACCGCCAACAATCTTTGGGGTGTTGGTGATCTTGTACTGCTTGTTTCCTGGGTCAATGCGCTCTGGTGAGAAGGCAAGGTAGAAGTCTTTGTCTAGCTCGCGGCCACCCTTTTCAAGCATTGGGCGCACTAGGTCTTCGGTGGTGCCCGGGTAGGTGGTTGATTCAAGCACAACCAAGGTGCCAGGGCTCATGTTGTCAGCAATTAGCTGAACGGCTGACTCCACGTATGAAAGGTCTGGTTCGCCAGTTTCATATAGCGGGGTTGGAACACAGATAACCACGGTGTCTGCGGTTGCGATGTCGGCTGGGGTGCAAGTTGCACGGTAGCCCTTGGCAATGATCTCGCTAACTTCGGCATTTGAGATGTCGTCGATGTGCGAAATGCCGTTGTTGAGGTTGTTGACTACACGTTCGCTAACGTCGAAGCCTAGAACTGACTTCTGAGTTCCCGTGTTGGCTAGTCCCTGCGCTAGTGGCAAGCCGACGTAACCTTGTCCCATAATTACTGTATTGACCATGAGGCAATTCTACCGTTTGAGTTTAGGATTATCCGTATAAACCGAAGGGTAAGTGTCATTGTCTAGAACTCGTCAGGTATCGCGCTTGGTATCAGCAGCTCGACTGGCAATCAAAAACCCCGCAGTGGCTTTCGCTCGGCTGAATTCTGAGAACTCACTTCAAATTTCTACGGCCCGAAAACTGATCCAACAGGGTTTTGAAGACCTGGGATTCGCCCGCTTAGTTTTGATGGCATATGGCCCAGGGGTAACTGCCGTTGGTCGTCGTATTGCATTACGCGAGATCCTCGTTTTTGCTGTAGCAACCGGCCGCACCCAGATGGCAGAAACCGCAGCAAATCACCTTATGGGGTGCTTCGAATCAAAAAGACTGCGCAAGGCGCTCGACACAGAAATAAATGCCATTCTTGAGCAATCAACTTCAAATTGGAGTGAAGCTCGAGCTTTCGCTTGTTTCTTGCGAGCCCAAGAAGTCGAATCAAGTCAGCAATCGTATTCAATGGCAAACTTTGCTTGTTGTATGCCCGAAAGCATTTTCACCCCTGCGGCTGTGCAAACTGTGCAACTTGCGTGGCTGAATTTTATTTTTGACAACAACAACATGCAAAGCCATTTCATACAGCCGCCAGCAGTATCGCCGCTAACATTCGACGACTTACCTAAAACGTTCTTAGCCAAAACAACAATCGCCGACGGCCCCCTGATAAGCGTACTTTTACCTGTTTTCAATGCCGAAAAATGGATTCAAACTGCTCTCGAAGGTTTGAGTAACCAAACTTTGCAGAATTTAGAGATTCTCATCATTGACGATCAATCGACTGACCGAACGCTAGAGATAGTCCAGCGCTGGTCACAAAACGATTCGCGGTTCAGGCTTTTGCAGGCGAATGAGAATTCAGGAGCATTCAATGCACGAAACCTTGGGCTGCAGGAGGCAAAGGGCGAATTCGTTACAGTGCACGACGCTGATGACTGGTCTCACCCACAAAAGCTAGAGATTCAATCAGCGCATTTGATTCGCAATCCGAAAGTTATCGCGAACTTGAGTGAAGGCATTCGTGCGTTCAGCGGACAATTGCATTTTCATCGCGTTTTTCACAAGGAATATTTGAATTCCAACATAAGTTCACTCATGTTTCGAAGATTGCCGATCATTGAGCACATCGGATTTTGGGACTCGGTCAGATTTGGTGGCGATTCAGAGTTTCATGAACGTCTAATTGCCCAATTCGGCCTAAGTCGAGTGGTCAACTTAAAAACTGGACCACTTTCCTTTATACGATTCCATGCTGAATCTTTGACTGGATCGGGTTTTGCCTCAACTCGACTTGGAATGGCTGGAATTAGAAGATTTTATGTCGACAGCTTTAAGAAATGGCATGGCAGAATCTCTTCGGGGCAGACGAGTGCATTTTTAGAAGTGAACGGTCAAAATAGGCCATTCGCAATTCCTAGATTGCAATCACCAAGAGCCATCGATTACCCAGAGTTCGATCAGGTTATTGTCGCAGATCTCAGCCCAAAGAGCGAAGATCTAAATTTTGCAGTTGAGGCTATTCAGGGTCAAACCTCACGTGGAGGAACGATTGGATTTATTAACCTCGATGCGGCGCGAGCATCTTCGCCTGAAATTGCCAGTGATGTTTTGGCGTTGATTAACTTTGAAAAAGTTGTGGTTCTTTTCGAAGGCGATTCCGTGACCGCACAAGAGGTGAAGGTGATGCGTCCTGAAAGCCTAACCAGGTTGGCAAATAGAAGGCCACGAGTTATCGCTTCAAGAATTCAACTTGTTAGAAGAGAATCAAATATTGATGCTCCTTACTTGAGCGAGATTGCTACCAAGGAATTTCAGGGCTCTGTAATTTGGGCGGATGACACAAATGAGCAGGCTTAAAAAACTTACTCGGTCCATTGTTGGGCGGATAGCCAAATTCGAAATTCTCGAGGCCCTTGCGATTTGGGTTGCCGCCTTGGTCGGTGAGAGTAGAGATTTGTCGCACCCCGCTGACCGCAAATACAGTGGGCAAAAAAAGGTTGCCGTCTTCGAAGCAGATGATGTTGATGCTGTGTACCTCTGGGTTGATGATCAAGACCCGGCCTGGCAGGCAAGACGAGCTAAATGCACTCCAAGCAGACAAAGCGATTCAAGCTCAGTTTCAGCCTCACGGTTTCGCCAGTTTGGTGAATTGGCTGCCTCGATTCAAATGCTTGCCGAAAATGCACCATTCATTAGAAACGTGTTCATTGTTGTCGATCAGCAAAAGCCCGATCTTTCAGCCTTGTCAGCAAACCTGCCTTTTGAAATCAGACTAGTGAACCACAGCGAATTCATTCCAGCTGAATATTTGCCTACCTACAGCTCACGTGCAATCACCGCTAACCTTCACCGAATCGAGGGATTGGCCGAGCATTTTTTGTATTGCAACGATGACGTTTTCATCGCCAAGCCAGCAAGCGCGAGCGACTGGTTTACATCCCAGGGTGTGCGCCTTCGCTACACGTCGACCCCAATGCCTGAGCGAGGCTCTTTAGCCCCAGACGAGGTAATTTACAACGCTCGATTTAAGACCATCGACCTGGCAACAGCACACGGATGGTCAAATGTCGATGGCATGCCCGAACACGGACCACACCCATTTTTGAAGTCAATTATGCGAGAGCTTTGGCGAGACTTCGTGGTCGAAATGAACGGTGTGAGCACCGCAAAGTTTAGAACCACCGATGGTCTCTTGCCCGAGTGGCTGCACAACCTGGCAGCACTGGGCACTGGTCGAGGTGAGTTAGTAACCGGCAGTGGCTACAAATACATCGCCATCAATGACCAAAACAGCCTGCCGGCAATTATTCATATGTTGCTAAATCGTGGTCGCATTTTGACCGTTTGCCTCAACGACGTTTCTGAAGTCGCCGAAGGTTCGAAACTAAGCGATGCCAAGTTGGCACGTCGATTCAAGCGCGTTCTAAAGGCGATGGTTTAGCGAACCATTCGCTATTGCAAAACTGCGTAATAATACTGAACCTTTACGCCACGCGTTTTAGTTGTGCCAAGTTCGTGCACATTAATGTAGCCGGTTACTGAGGTTGGCTTGCTTGCCAGTGAAGCCCAGTTGGTCGAAGTCCATCCGATTTTTGACAAAGTCTTTACAGCCGGGCTCGAGCCAGTGGCCTTCAACACAGCGGTGTTGACATAAGTGGTGCAACCGGCGCCATACTCACTGAGGCGGCAACCATAGGTGTCACCCAGTTCTTCAAGCTGCATGCGAGCTTTTGGCGTAGCAAATTTATACGAACTTACGACTGCCGATGGAACCGAAACCGAGCCTCTCGCTGTGATGCCGATGTAACCGCCTGAGGTGTCTAGATCTGAACCGCGGGCTTGGCAGATCAGAGTCGAGTTTGAGGTGTTGCATAGACCGCGACTGAATCCATCGTTGTCGCGATAGCGGGTAAACATCTCGGCACCGGTATAGGTCTTCGTGAGGCTGGTCCATGTCAATTTCTTTTTCGAGACCGCAATAGAGATCGTTTTTGATATTCGGGGCCCTTCTGTACCCCGAGCAGTCACTACGAAGTCAAAGTTGCCTTCAACCACCGAAGCCCCATAGCGACCGTTCCAGCTGACTGCTAGGTCGCCATTAGTTGGGATTTCCCAACGCTTTATGACCTTGGTTCCCAAAAATATTGTCGCCATTGAACCACCCCGAATCGCGGTGTCTGGTGTAGTGATCACATGAATGTTGAACGAGACTGTGTCTCGATATTGATCAGTAACTGGGTAGACAGTTGAGCTAGAACGTGAAATGGCAATTGAAGAAACGCCGGTGTCTTTTAGATAGATCGAAAGGTTGGCACTCGATGCGCTGGAGGTTTGACTCACAGCCAAAGCGGTTGTCGCTGATGCCCGCAGATTACAGGCAACCTTGGCATAGCTGCTGAAGTCAAAGGTCACAACTGCTGGAGTTGTAGAGGTTCCGTTGAAAGCAATCATTGGTGTGCCAGTAGGAGAGCAGCTGGCCCAGATGCTTCCGGTCGATGCAACTTGGGTGCCGGTTTCATCCGTGGTGGCAATTCGCACGTCAACGGTGTCGCGAAGGTCATCATCAAGCGGATACACCGTGGTTGAATTCAAGGCATTTAGAACAACCTTGGTGACCTTGCCCGAGCCAACCTTTAGGCTGCCGGTTAGCATGCTGCTTGAATCAACTGTACGTATGGTGAATGCATGCGAACCGACACCAAGCGTGATCGAGCTCGAATTCACCGCCGGAACACTAACCGTGGCCGAATAACCTGATTCGCCTGCGCTGAGAACTAGGTTTTGGGCGCTGAAATAAACACTGTTGTTGTCTAAGGCATTGCGCAATTCAAAATTCACGGTGCGGGCGGTTGGGCTCTCAATTGTGATGACAGAACTCTCGTTGTAGCCATCGCCCACCGGCATGGTCAGGTTGTTCGATGAGCGCCAACGAAAAGTGCCCACTGAGCTGGTGAAACCACTCGGGCTGGCATACAAAAACTTCTTGGCATCAGATGGGTTGTCGCGCACAAAATCAACATTGGTTGCGTTGTTGAGAAGCGTGCTGGTGACCTGTGCTGGGGTTAGGGCTGGCTGGGCCTGAAGCATTAGCGCAACAGCACCTGATACGTGCGGTGTGGCCATGGATGTTCCGCTGCTCAGCGCTGGAGCACCTGACATTGAGAGCGAGGTGATGTCTACTCCTGGGGCATAGATGTCTGTGCATTCGCCATAGTTCGAGAAGGTTGCGTCTGATTCATACCCTGCGAATGGTTTAGTCGAGGCATTCACGGTGATGGCCTGCGGAACACGTGCTGGCGTGAAGTTACAGGCGTTTAGGCCGTTGCCACTTGAGTCTCCGTTACCTGATGCTGCAACCACGGTTAGCCCAGAGTTATACAGATCAACAACAGCCGCTTCAATAGCAGCGTCGGTTCCGTCAGCGCCGAGGCTCATGTTGACCACACCAGGCTTGCCTGATCTCAGGTGATCTTCTTTAATCCAGTTAAGACCCGCAACAATCTGCGAGGTTGAGCCTGAGCCTTGGCAATCAAGAACTCTCACCGGCACCAAATATGCCTGCTTTGCAACTCCATATGACTTACTGCCGATAGTGCCGGCAACATGGGTTCCGTGACCAGCACAGTCGGTGGCGCTGGTGCCTGGGTTCACAATGTCGACGCCGGTTCGCACTCGAGTGCCGAATTCATCCGTGAGGTTGGTGATTCCGGTGTCAACAACATATACATAGACACCAAGACCGGTGTTGGCATAACTAAAGGTGCCATCCAGGGTCGCAGTGGTTTCATCGATTCGGTCAATTCCCCAGGTAGCTGAACTTTGGGTGGTTGAGGTGGCCGAAACTTCGTCTACATGATATTCAAGGTTTGGCTGCACGGCATCGACTTGGCTAAGTGGCAACAAGGCGCTGCGAACTGCACGAATTTTTGATTCAGAAATTGCGGCGTCAAACTTCAATACTCCGAGGTCTCCATCGACCTTCAGTTCAAAACCTGGCAGCGCCAAATCTTTGATTACCTGGGTGTTTAGGGCAGCGTCAACGGCAGCCGAGGCAGCATTTTCGGCAGCGCTAGATACCAGGGCTGAGCTAAAGCTGATGACAAGTTCATCGTTAGTTTTTAGAGCCAACTTGGATGCGCTCGCCGCAGAATCGGTTTTGCCAGAAGGGGAATTTTCTTGAGCTGTTGCTGTTTTGGCGGTCGAAAAAATCAGAGTTAGGCAAAGCGCCAGAGTGGCTAAGCCCCTAAATCTCTGCAACGCTCTCCGCCTATCGTTTTAGGGATGCAGCGCCAACATAAAACTGCCAACGAAACTTTCCCCAATCAAATCTAACTTCTGAACCTGAAAATTTCTTGTGTAACTTGTCACAGCCAACCCTTAGGCTTTAGACAAGATTTCAAGTCTGCGGGGGCAAAATGAAAAAGTTCAAAAATAAATTTTCTGTAATTTCAATCTGTGCATTGATTTTCAGCTTGGTACTGCCATCGGGGGCGAATGCGGCAGAGACCAACGATGTCACAATTCAAAGCGAAGTTGGCGCAGCCGTTTACGGTGGCACCACTGCCTCAATATCCGAGGCTCCTTGGCAAGCTGCCATAACCATGAAGTCAGCACCGAATGCCAAAGCAGGTTTCTTTTGTGGCGGTTCACTTATCTCCAACCAGTGGATTATCACAGCAGCTCACTGCGCGGTAGATGAATATGACATTCCATATTCGCCATCAGAACTTTTGATTCACCTTGGCAATCGCACACTGAGCAGCAGCGTAAAAGCCAAGTACAGCGTGTCTTCGGTGCGGGTTCACGAAAGTTACGACTCATCAAATGTTCTAAACGACATCGCACTCATCAAGCTAACTAATCCAGTGACCATAGCAACGGGAACGATCGAACCCATCGGTCTTTCAGCTCTTGAAGCTTCTGTCGGCGAATCGGTGCGAGTCACAGGGTGGGGAGAAGTAAACGGGTCAATCTATCCATCTGGATTGCAGCAGGGAAGCTTAACCATTGAAGACGAATCAGTCTGCAGCTATTTGTATGGCGGTTTCTATGGTTACAGTCAGATTTGCGCCGGCGCAGATAGCACCGACGCATGCTCGGGTGACAGCGGGGGGCCTCTGACTCACAACGAAAGCGGCAAACACACCCTTGTGGGTATCGTCAGTTATGGTCCCATTCCTTGCGCCGATGGAAACCCTGGCGCCTACACACGCGTGGGGTACTTCACTGATTGGCTGCAGTCTCAAATGGGTGATTTTGCTGTCACAAACTCGGGGGTAATAAACACAAGCACCGACAGCACAGCCAAAGTGACAATCACGTCGCCAACGCCTCGCACGGTTGAATTGCTAACAAATGCAGGGGGCACAACTCTCAGCATCCAGTCAAACATTGTGCTTTCATGGGTGCCTTCTTCATCGCGTTATGAGAAGACTGTCTCCGTGCAAAGCACTAACCCGGCATTCATTGGAGCGGTGCCAGGAACGTATCAGCTCTTTGCTACCGATGTTCGAACGGCAGAAACAACCGAAACTGCGATTTCAGTCTCTGACGGTGTGCATGTGACTTCTCAACTCACGCTTGATAGTTCTGAGTACTACCCGGCCGTAGATGGTTATAAAGACGTAATTGAAGCAACTCTGTCGCTCTTCGGAGCGACAGGCGAAGCAGTGCCTTTTCTGTCAGGTGAAGCGACCATCACAGTTGGTTCAAAGACTGCGACTTGTGGGTATTCCAATGTTTCAAGTGGTGTTGCAACTTGCAAACTCAACCTCAAGGGTTTCTCGACCTCTGATGAAACGATCGTGACCGCTACGTTCTTAGATGGTGCAGGCAACCCAGGCTCGGCTACTAGCCCAATAATTGCATTATTGAGTACTGAGATAGTCGCCGCATCGGTGAGCCGGGATGTTGGCACCGTCTACCCCTCAGACGATGGTTACAGAGATACAGTGCGATTGTCTTATGACATGACTTCCTCCACGGGTCGCTCAATGCCGTTAACCGAAGGTAGCTTGACAGTGAAGTTCGGTGGTAAAACAGTTCAAACTTGGAAAATCACGAAAAGTGCCAGCAGTTCCAAAACCTGGAACGGAAAAAAAGGCGGAAAAGTTGTTCCAGGCACCTACACGGTAATTCTCGTTGCGAAGGGTTCACAAGGGCGAAAATTCACCGAGGCCACTTCGATTGTTGTGTCTGACAAAGAAATCAAAACAAAAACTCTGACTAAGAACTATTCGGGGCGCACTGCATTCGGAACAAATGTCTCTTATGACGACACAGCCTGTACATACAACAGCAGTAATCACCTGATTGGCTACACCCTCTATTTTGGCGATGCATACTGCACTTCAGAACTTTCTGTTCCTGCTGCAGTCGTAAAAGGTTATGACTTTGGTTCAGTTAGTGTGAAAGCATCCATGTCGGTTTACTCAAATGATGGCACCCACTGTGGGGCATTTGGAATCGCCGAGTCGGCCTACGAAGATAAATTGATTTGTGACAATGGCACGAAAACATTTAGCATGGGTGGTCTCGAACGAGGCAGCACTAGCATTCTCACTTACATTTACTTGCCAGATGCGTTTTGCATGCTGAGCGTCAAGAATTTGACTTTGACATACACATACAAAACTCTCGGCTAATCTTCTGAACCAAAAAAAAATATCCCGCCCGCTAATTAGTGGGCGGGATTCTTTTTGAAAAACTAAATCGCTAGATTTGCCAGCGAGTGGGCAATCTGGCTGGCAGAGGTTTCAAACAGCAACTGCTCTGAGGCATCCATCGGCACCTCAATGGTTCGGTAGGCACCGTTACGGTTTACGACCGTCGGAACCGACATGGCAATGCCATCCACTCCTCGGTAATCGCTTAGCACTGAGCTAACCGGCAAAATGGCATTTTCATCACGGATGATTGCCTCGACGATGCGAGCTCCTGAAAGCCCGATTGCATAGTTTGTGGCACCCTTACCTTCTATGACTTTGTAGGCCGCGTTCGTTACTGAAAGAGCTAGATCATCGAGATCGGTTCTTGTTAGTCTCGAGCCAAACTCATCTATCCAAGTTGCAAGTGGCACAGGGCCAATGCTGGCCTGCGACCAGAGAGCAAATTCAGAGTCGCCGTGCTCACCAACAATCAGCGCGTGAACGTTAGAGGTGCTTACGCCAAGTTTGTCGCCCAGCAGCCAACGCAGTCGCGAAGAATCAAGCACTGTACCCGAAGAGAAAACACGGTTCGCCGGCAGGCCGGTCATGCGAAGAGC
>JACCDN010417222.1_pt1 | contig 11405 bp, 8 predicted proteins | sample 7441691 | NCBI WGS metagenome assembly JACCDN01 (sample SAMN15323439, study PRJNA562643) | freshwater metagenome | isolation source: river surface water | place: USA:Blue River Watershed | collected 2017-08-16
ACATCCTCGGTGGATATAAAGTGCAAGGCAAATCCAAGGATGCGGCGACCCATATGTTGGAACAAGCCCATGCTTGTGAAGCAGCGGGGGCACAAATGCTTGTACTCGAGGCAATTCCTTCTGCGCTCGGAGAAAAAATTACGCAATCCCTTCACATACCAACAATAGGTATTGGTGCGGGCCCTGATTGTTCTGGGCAGGTCTTAGTACTTCCAGATATGTTGGGCATCAGCCCTGGCAAAGCACCGAAGTTTGTAAAAGACTATATGGTGGGTAGCCCCTCGATTGAGGCTGCCATTAAGAGTTATGTCAAGGAAGTAAAGTCCGGAAAATTCCCCGGGCCTGAGCACTGTTTCGCTTCCTGAACCTTAATTAAAAAAGTTTTTCATTCGATCAAACCAACCCTCTTGTTGAGGGCTGTGCTTCTTTCCACCTGTTCTTAAAGACTCCTCAAACTGCTTCAACATTGATTTTTGTTCATCCGATAACTTAACCGGGGTTTCGAGTGCAACGTGGACATATAAATCACCCAGTAAAGAGGAGCGCAGTTGCTTAATTCCTTTACCACGCAAACGGAAGGTTTTGCCCGTTTGAGTTCCCTCTGGAATACTTAACTCAACCCGCCCACCCAAGGTTGGGACCTCAATATCACCGCCAAGCGTTGCGGTAGCAAATGAGATTGGCATTTGTACATGCAAGTCGCTGCCATCTCGCTCGAATACGGGGTGTTCTTTAACATGGACCTCAACATATAAATCACCCGATGGTCCTCCATTAATGCCGGGCTCACCGTTACCGACAGAGCGAACACGCATTCCATCATCAATGCCGGCAGGAATTTTGATTTCAAGAGTCTTCTGCTCTTTCGTCTTACCGGTGCCCTGACAGCTTTTACATGGCTTCGGGATAAATTGTCCAGTACCCCGACATTTTGGACAGGTCTGTTGCATTGAGAAAAATCCCTGAGCAATTCTCACTTGGCCACGGCCATCGCAAGTAGGACACTCCTCTACTTTCGAGCCAGGCTCTGCACCTGTACCGCTACAGGCTTTGCAATTACTCCAACTGGGAACACGAATTTGTGTGGTGTAGCCTTCTGCAGCCTGCTCAAGGGTGATCTCCATGTTGTAACGTAGATCAGCACCTTTATAAACTTGAGGACCGGAACTTCTCCCTTGACCAAAGATATCGCCGAAGATATCGCCAAATGCATCTGCAAAGCCTCCTGCTGCTCCGGCCCCAAAACCGCCCATGCTGGGGTCGACCCCCGCATGGCCATATTGATCATAGGCGCTACGCTTTTGAGGATCAGATAAGGTCTCATAAGCTTCTTTCGCTTCCTTAAAGTGGGCCTCTGCTCCTGGATTATCAGGATTGCGATCGGGATGGTATTTCATGGCGAGTTTGCGATAGGCTTTTTTTAAGTCCTCCTCGCTGGCATTTTTTCCAACACCTAATACTTCATAAAAATCCCGTTTACCCTTAGCCACAGCTGATCCTTTTCTTGAGCGATAAAAAGCGAGAAGTCGGCACATGGCCGACTCATCGCATTTGCTTCCTTACCTGAAGAGATTACTTCTTCTCATCAACCTCTTTGAAATCTGCATCTACCACTTCTGCATCATTCGCCTTACCCTCGCCCGCTGGCTTTGCAGCACTGGCCGGATTCGCTTTTGCCTGCTCTGCGGCATACACTTTTTCGCCAAGCTTTTGACTGGCCTTAGCCAAGGCCTCAGTTTTAGCTTCAATATTGGCTTTCTCGCTACCCTTAATAGCCTCTTCCAGCTCCTTCAAGGCAGACTCAATATTGCTCTTCTCGCTAGCATCTAAGCTTGCGCCATGCTCTTCTAAAGCTTTTTTAGTGGAATGAACCAAAGCATCAGCAGCATTTCTAGCAGTAACCAATTCCAGCAATTTACGGTCTTCCTCGGCATTTGCCTCAGCATCCTTAACCATACGCTGAATCTCTTCCTCCGAGAGTCCAGAGTTCGCTTTAATGGTGATCTTATTTTCTTTGCCAGAGGCTTTGTCCTTAGCAGTCACATGCAAAATACCGTTCGCATCAATATCGAAGGTGACCTCGATTTGTGGCAGACCACGGGGTGACGGAGGAATTCCTTCTAAATTGAACTCGCCCAGCATCTTGTTAGCACTTGCCATCTCTCGCTCACCTTGGTAACACTTAATTGTCACCGCAGGTTGGTTATCTTCTGCTGTTGAGAAGACTTGTGAGTGCTTCGTTGGGATCGTCGTATTTTTCTGAATCATCTTGGTCATCACACCACCCAAGGTTTCAATACCAAGGGATAAAGGTGTTACATCTAGGAGCAATACATCTTTACGGTCGCCAGCCAAGACAGAACCCTGAATTGCAGCACCTACAGCAACAGCCTCGTCAGGATTTACATCTTTACGAGGCTCTTTTCCAAAGATCGCTTTCACTTGCTCTTGAACCTTGGGCATACGAGTTTGACCACCCACCAAAATGACATCGTCAATATCGGAGGCAGATACGCCCGCATCTTTCATAGCAACTTGGCAAGGCCCCATTGTGCGCGTAATGAGTTCTTCAACCAAAGACTCCAACTTAGAGCGGGTTAGCTTCAAGTTGAGGTGCTTAGGACCACTTGCATCCGCAGTGACATAAGGTAGATTAATTTCAGTTTGCTGTGAGGAGGAAAGCTCAATCTTGGCCTTCTCAGCAGCATCCTTCAAGCGCTGGAGCGCTAGGACATCTTTACTGAGATCAACGCCTTGTTCCTTTTTAAACTCAGCAATGATCCAATCAATGATGCGCTGGTCAAAATCCTCACCACCCAAGAAGGTATCACCGTTGGTTGATAAAACTTCAAACTGCTTCTCGCCATCCACATTGGCAATTTCAATAATGGAAACGTCAAAGGTGCCACCACCAAGATCGTAGACTGCAATCTTACGATCAGCCTTGTCCTGCTTATCAAGTCCAAAAGCCAATGCCGCAGCTGTAGGCTCGTTAATAATGCGCTTAACTTCCAATCCTGCAATACGGCCAGCATCTTTAGTTGCTTGGCGCTGACTGTCGTTAAAGTAAGCAGGGACTGTAATGACAGCCTCTGTAACTTCTTCGCCAAGATAATCTTCGGCAGTTTTTTTCATCTTGCGCAAAACTTCGGCAGAGACTTGCTGTGGCGCAATCTTCTTATCACGCACAGATACCCAAGCATCTCCATTGTCAGCAGCAATGATGCTGTAAGGCATTAAGTTAATATCTTTTTGCACTTCAGCATCGGTAAATTTACGGCCAATCAATCGCTTGACTGCATAAATCGTGTTTTTAGGATTTGTGACAGACTGGCGCTTCGCAGGAGCACCCACTAGCACTTCACCATCTTCCATATAAGCAATGATGGACGGCGTTGTTCTGGCGCCCTCTGCATTTTCAATCACCTTCGGTGCATTGTTTTCAATAACGGCGACACAGGAATTCGTGGTTCCTAAGTCAATTCCAATAATCTTTCCCATAATGGCTCCAAAATAAATAGATAAGTACTTCCCGATAATTACTAGATGGGGGCAATTTGACCAATTTCAAGGGCTCTAAGCCCTTGAATTTACTGGATTGAGTAATTATTTCGTCTGACTAACAGTTACTAAGGCTGGGCGTAATACCCGATCTGCAATGAGAAAGCCTCTTTGCAATACCGAAACCACGGTATTGGGCTCCTGGTCTGAAGGAACCATCGATATTGCTTGATGCTGATGGGGATCAAACTTAGAGCCAGGTGCAGGGTTAATTTCTACTAAACGACCTTTCTCAAATGCAGACAGCAATTGCTTGAGAGTAATCTCCAGACCCTCCTTAAAGGCCTTTGCATCACCCGCCTCAGTAGCAAGTGCAGCGTAGAGGCTGTCACTAACTGGAATTAAATGTTCAGCAAAACTTTCAATTGCGAACTTGTGGGCTTTGGCAATATCCTCAGCAGCTCGGCGGCGAATATTCTCACCCTCAGCCTTCGCTCGCAAGAAACCATCTTGCAACTCAGCAAGTTTTTGTGTGGCAACTGCTAACTGTTCTTCAAGCGTTAAGTTAGTTTCACCCGAATCTGCATTCGTAGGAGATTGATTCTCAGCCTGCAGATCCTGCTCAGATTTATTGTCATTCATAACGGTACCTTATCAACTGATGGATACTTGGGGGCAAGAGCCCTAATTTTCAAGAGGGCTATTTTGCCTCAGCAGCAATCTTTGCTGCCGCTTCTTGGGCACGACGTTCACGAAGTGCCAACTCAGCCTCAGAGTCTGAGTGATCTAACCAGCCATGCATATGTGCTTGGGCAATATGCTCTAAAGCAGAAATAAAGGCTGGATCATCATTGAGGCAAGGAATGTATCGATACTCGCCACCACCATGCTCATGAAAAATTTCCTGACCTTCCATGGCAATTTCCTCTAAGGTTTCTAGACAATCTGCAGGGAAGCCCGGACAAACGATATCAATCTGAGGGCAAGACTTTTTGCCCAAATCCTCTAAGGTAATTGCAGTGTATGGCTTTAACCATTCTGCTCTACCGAAACGAGACTGAAAGGTAACGTGATAATGACTTGGCTCCAGGCCCAAAGCCTCGCCAAGTAGGCGGCCCGTTTTTAAACACTCGCAATGATAAGGGTCGCCCTGCATCAAATTCCGTTTTGGCAGCCCATGAAAAGACATTACTAATTTCGCACCACTAGCAAAATCGGGGCGGCCATTTTGGTCCCAATACCCACTGATCTGTCGCCGCAATGCCTCGATGTACGCTGAATTGTCATGGTAGTGTTTGATCAGGCGTAACTCGGGTTGATTACGCCAGCGCTTTAACACATGAAATACTTCATCAAAACTCGAGGCACTAGTCGTTGCAGAATATTGCGGATACAAAGGTAAGAGCAAAAGCCGATCAACATTTTCGAGTTGAAAGCGCTCAAGCACTTCAGCAATGGATGGCTTACCGTAACGCATCGCTAAATCAACAATCACATTAGGATTACTTTTGTCAAAACGCTCCTGCAATCCTCGCGCCTGAGCCTGGGAGTAAACCAATAAAGGGGATCCCTCTTTTAACCAAATCGATGCGTATTTTTTGGCCGAGGCGCCACTGCGAATGGGCAGAATAATCCCATGCAATATAAACCACCAGATCAGGCGTGGAATCTCAACAACACGCGGATCGGATAGAAATTGCTTGAGATATGCTCTTACCGCCAAGCGTGTTGGCGCCTCTGGGGTACCAAGGTTGAGGACTAGGATGCCAATGCGTGCGGGGCGTAAATGAGGGCTGGTATTCAAATGAAATCCAAAAAGATATTAGCTAGTACTTAAAGCACCGCTTAAGAGCTTCGAAGTTATATCCACAATCGGAATGACGCGATCATACGCCATTCGCGTTGGGCCTATGACACCCAGTGTCCCAACTATTTTTCCATCGACACTATAGGGTGCACTAATCACTGCCAAATCCTCATAGGGTAATAACTCACTTTCACCCCCAATAAAAATTTGGATTCCGTCAGCATGACTGGAAATATCGAGTAATTGCATGAGCAAGGATTTTTGCTCGAGCATGTCAAACATCTTGCGTAATTTGCTTAAGTTCGAACTAAGCTCGCCCACATCGAGTAAATGACGCTCGCCAGAGATCACCATATCTGGATGATTTAAACCTGAGTCAGCAACCCCATTTTCCAAAGCCAATGCCATCAAACCCGCAATATCTCCGCGCAGATGATCTAACTCAGCACGCAAGCGCTGATGCACCTCAGAGAAGCTCTTCCCAGAAAAGTGGGCATTGATGTAATTGCTAGCTTCAACCAATTGACTAGGGGTGTAATCTTGCGTAGTTGGCAAGATACGATTCTGTACATCACCCTGTGGGGTTACCAAGATCAACAAAATTTTTCCTTCACCAAGGCGCAAAAACTCAATGTGTTTAAAAATTTGCGAGCGCTTGGGCGTCATCACAACACCGGCAAAATGCGTCAGGTTAGAAAGAAGTTGGGCAGCAGAGGTGATCACTTTCTGCGGGGAGTCCGGGTAAAGCGACCGCTCAGCCTGTTTAGACTCCAACTCCTCTAGCGGCCGAATAGTCAACATAGTGTCAACAAACAGACGATAACCCCTAGGTGTCGGGACACGACCTGCCGAAGTATGGGGACTGGTGACCAAACCCATCTCCTCGAGATCCGCCATGACATTTCGGATGGTGGCGGCAGAGAGATCTAAGCCCGAAAAACGAGATAGGGTTCTAGAGCCTACTGGCTGGCCCTCCTCGATGTATCTCTCGATCAGGGTTTTGAGAAGGAGTTTGGAGCGATCATCCATGATTGGAGTAATTTTATGCCTATGGTTTAATCGTTATATGTTAAGCCCATCAAGCAAACCCCTGCAGAAGAAATTTCGCCGCGTTACCCTGGTTGGCAAGCATCAGGCGGACGGTATTGGCGAGCACCTTCAGGACCTAGCCCAAATCCTCACCCAACAGGGCTGCGAGCTAACGATTGAGGCAGAAACAGCGAGCCATTTAGGGGTTCGGGGTATTAAAACCCTGAATTTAGTGGACTTTAGAAAATCCACTGATCTTGCAGTCATTTTGGGTGGTGATGGCACCATGCTGGGTATTGGGCGGCAAATTGCAGGAAGCGGCATCCCTCTCCTTGGAATCAATATGGGGCGACTTGGCTATATGACCGACATCCCCTTTGAGGATGCCAAAACGGTCTTACCGGCAATCATCCAAGGTCAGTATGAAATTGACGAGCGCTCTCTACTGGAAGCCACTGCCTCCCGAGATGGTAAAGAAATTCATCGTGGCTTAGCCCTAAACGATGTTGTGGTCAACCGTTCAGGCCTATCAGGCATGGTTGAACTCAAAGTACACGTCAATGATTCATTTATGTATAACCAACGCTCAGATGGTTTGATTGTCTCCACCCCTACCGGGTCAACGGCATACGCCCTATCGGCTGGCGGGCCTATCTTGCATCCACGAGTACCTGGTATTGTGCTGGTCCCCATTGCACCCCACGCCCTTTCCAATCGCCCGATTGTGCTCGCCCAAGAATCAATCATTACGATTGAAGTAGTGGGTGGTCGTGAGGTAATTGTGAACTTTGATATGCAATCCCTCACCAAACTACAAATCGGTGATCGTGTCGAAGTTCGGCTTTCAGATAAATCCATTTCTCTCTTACATCCATTGGGTCACAGCGACTACCAAACTCTCAGAGAAAAATTGCACTGGAACGAATATCCTTCCACGTTTTAATCTGAGTAGATAAGCATGCTTCAATCATTAGCGTTACGTGATTTTGTGATTGTTGATCAGTTAGAGCTCGACTTTGCTGAGGGCTTTAGTGTTTTAACTGGAGAGACGGGGGCGGGAAAGTCAATTCTTCTGGATGCCCTTGGGCTTGCACTTGGGGAGCGTGCGGATAGCAGCCAAATTCGTGAGGGATGTCAGCGAGCAGAAATCACTGCAATTTTTCAAGTGAAAGAAGACGATCAGCCTGGTATCAATGCATGGCTTCATCAGCATGACTTTCTTCTTGAGGATGAGGGCAAAAGTCTAATTCTCAAACGCAGCATCGACCACACAGGGCGAAGCCGCTCCTTTATCAATGGTAGCGCTGCCTCCCTCCATCAATTGCGCGAAGTCGGCGATCGCTTCGTAGATATCCATGGCCAACACGCACATCAACTTCTTCTGAAAAGTGGTGCACAACGTGAGTTATTAGATCGTCACGCCGGGCTAAATAGTCTTGTAGCTGCAGTTACAGATGCGTTTAGGGCTTTTGCTGAAACAAAAAAAAGATTACAACAAGCAGAATCAGCTGGTGCCGATTTACAACGCGAGCGTGAGCGCTTGGAATGGCAACTGGAGGAGCTTAATGAAATTGCGCCACAAGCAAACGAATGGGAAGACATTAAAAATAATCATTCACGTCTGGCCAATGCTGCCAAAATTATTCAAGGCTCACAAGCGGCAATTAATTTACTGAGTGAAGCAGATCATTCGATCGAATCGCAATTAAATCAAGTCAAGCAAGAAATCGATGCGCTCGTAGAGCATGATCCAGCCCTCCATAGCGTCAGCGAGAGTTTGGATGTAGCACACATTCAATTGGATGAAGCGCTGCATAGTCTGAATCGGTATCTACAAAAAATGGAGCTGGATCCAGACCGACTTGCTGAGGTCGAAGAGCGCATGCAAACCCTGCATACAGCGGCACGTAAATACAAAATCAAGGCCGAAGATCTTCCCCAATTCTGGGCTGATACCCAAGAAAGGCTTGAGGCCTTGACGGCCGCTCAAGATATTGAGGCCTTACGTAAACAATTTGCTCAACAAGAGGTCTTATATACCAAGGTTGCCAAAGAGTTATCGCAAAAGCGTCAAAAAGCATCTCAAGAGCTAAGTAAGGAGGTTACCGCTGCCATGCAAACTTTGGCCATGTCGGGTGGCCAACTTCAAATATCAATTAGTCCATGTGAGCCTAGCGCCAATGGCATCGACCAAATTGAATATTTAATCGCCGCTCACGCCGGTAGCACTCCCAAGCCACTTGCTAAGGTAGCCTCGGGTGGCGAGTTGGCGCGCATTAGCTTAGCGATCAGCGTAATCACAAGTAAGGCAAGCTTTACCCCCACCTTGATTTTTGATGAAGTGGACTCCGGAATTGGCGGTGCCGTTGCGCAAACGGTTGGTGAGTTACTAAAACGACTTGGCCAATCCCACCAAATATTGTGCGTAACCCATCTCGCACAAGTAGCCGCTCAAGGCGATCATCATTTCAAAGTCAGAAAAACACAGGCGGATGGAAAAACAAGCTCGGACGTAAGTTCTTTAGGCCGGCAGGAACGAATTGAAGAAATTGCCAGAATGCTGGGTGGCGCTACCATTACCGATACCACACGACGTCACGCTCGCGAGCTACTCAATCAGTCTTAAGCAGACAGCTCGGGGTGTGACGAAACCCCAAATACCTTTTTCCAAATGGTGCTGACATGAGCGCGCGCGTGCGCAAACTCAGGATGCTCATCGATCGGGATACGCGTTTTTTCTGCTCCATCTAAACGCAAACGATGTTGCTGCGCTCTAAACATTCGATACGCATTGGCCATCTCGATCGCCTCCACCTCAGAAATTAACTGATGCTCTGCAGCAATGTGGAGTAAAGCAATATTCCCCAAATTACCCAATAAAGCAGGAAATTGATGTGAATACGCTAGGACAAAAAATTGGACGATAAACTCAATATCAACCATACCACCGGGGTCGTGCTTTAAATCAAATTCTGATGAGGTATTAGGATGGCCTGCATGTACTTTGTGGCGCATTTCAACGATCTCGTTCTTTAGCTCATTGAGCTTGCGTTCTTGCGAAAGTACTTCGTGACGAATGGCTTCAAAACGCGCGCCAACCTCAGCACTTCCTGCAGCAAAGCGCGCTCGAGAAAGCGCTTGGTGCTCCCAAACCCAGGCGGTGTTATCGCCTTCGCGCAATTGATAACGCCTAAACGAATCTAAACTGGTTACTAAAAATCCAGCTGCACCATTGGGCCTTAAGCGAGTATCAATCTCAAACAAGGTACCTGCGGGCGTAAGGGTTGTTAACCAATTAATCATGCGCTTACCAAGGATTGAATACATTTCTTGTGCAGCCAAATCGCTTGATGGGGCATCGTACAAAAATACAAGGTCCAGATCAGATGCATAACCTAATTCCTTACCACCTAATTTTCCATAAGCAATCACAGCGAACTGAGGCAGCTGTCCGGGGTCCAACGAAAATTTTTGAGCGACAGTGGGCCAAACCCGTTCAAAAGTAACCTGCAAAATGAGATCGGCTAGAGCAGAGAGTCGATCACTCACGCGCTCCACACTCAAACCTTCTGGGGCCCCAATCCCCAAGTCGGCCAAAAGAATCAAGAAGGTTTCAGTGTGATGAGTGATACGCAAAATATCCATTGCATGATCGGGGCTTGCGTTATCTTGCAATGCATCATCTAAACGCATATCTAAATCCATCTTGACTTTTTGCCAATAGCTCTCTGGATCATGTATTAACTCCGACTGCGCACTTGCCGAAAGAAGATCGTCCAATAAGTGTGGGTGTCGCGCGAGATACTGCGCAGCCCATTTAGAAGAGTTCAAGAGAACGAGCACTTTTTGGAGGGCGTTGGAATACTCCGCCAAAATAGATAAGTAGGCGCTGCGCCTGGAAATGGCTTCAAGTAAATCAAAAAAGCGAAGCAGTGCTTGATCAGCATCATTGGGATGTAATTCCCCAATATCGGTCGCCGCCTTTTTTAACAAACTACGAATAATCAAACGGCTTTTTTCTGGGAGGGATTTGGCGCGCGTACTATCTTGCCAACTATTCCAACGCTGGTTGGAGATTGGAAAAATACCAGCATCGGGCTGCCAATCCAGATCGTTCTCATTGAGTTGCAAACGGGTGCTGTCATCTAAAGCAAACGCCTTTTCAAAATAACGTGCCACACAATTCTGGTGATCGTTCAGTTGCTGCATGAACTCATCCAGAGTCATTGGCTGATCAGGACCAGCCATGGCATGGGCTAATTGCAGTCTTGCCTCATCACTTTCTGGAAGATAGTGTGTTTGCTGATCTTCCCAAATCTGAATGCGATGCTCTAGGCGTCGCAGGAAGATATAAGCCTCTCTCAGAGCAGTAATTTCTTGCGCACTCATTAGTTCACTGGCCTGCAAAAGATCTAAAACCTGGAGAGTTGGACGAATACGTAAGCGCGGATCCGTACCGCCACGCATTAATTGAAACATTTGCGCCAAAAACTCAATTTCACGAATTCCACCACGGCCTAATTTAATATCCCGCGAACGTCCGCTGCGGTTGTTGCTACGCTTTTCTGCCTCTCGCTGAATCTGCGCGTGCAATTCACGGATAGCAGCAATGACCCCATAATCCAAATGACGGCGATAGACAAATGGGCGAATGATCTGTTCTAGACTTTTTTCACAACGAACACAATCAGGATGACCTTGCAAGGGGTGAACCATTCGACCTTTAATCCAAGCGTAGCGCTCCCATTCGCGACCTTGAACAAACAGATATTCTTCGAGCATTTCAAGACTGCACACCAATGGACCAGAATCGCCATTGGGGCGCAAGCGCATATCCACTCGGAATACAAAACCATTGACATCGTGTTCAGAAATAACTTTGATTAAGCGTCGCCCTAGTTTTGTAAACCATTCATGATTTGAAATAGAGCTTGAGCCACCCCGGGTCTCACCCTCCTCCTCATACAAAAAGATCAAATCAATATCAGAGGACAGGTTGAGACCCAGGGTGGCTCAAGCTCTATTTCAAATCATGAATGGTTTACAAAACTAGGGCGACGCTTAATCA
>JACCDN010641852.1_pt1 | contig 11402 bp, 25 predicted proteins | sample 7441691 | NCBI WGS metagenome assembly JACCDN01 (sample SAMN15323439, study PRJNA562643) | freshwater metagenome | isolation source: river surface water | place: USA:Blue River Watershed | collected 2017-08-16
AAGCGTGGTCGATTGGTTGCGCAGCCAAATCAAAGTGCCGGTACTGACCGATTTACCGTTTGGACATGTAGCCACTAAGCTCTGTTTGCCTGTGGGTCAAAAGATAGATTTGGTGGTGGAAGACCGTGATGCATTGCTGCTTTGGGCGCATGCGGATCATTAACTTGAATCATTTTTCGTTTGATACGATGTATAAATTGCAGAATTCAAATTTAAAAAATTAGGCAACTCGCCAGCCAAGGCCCCATGCGGGTCTTGAGACATTGGGCTAAAGAAAAACAGTGCTGAAACAGATGCAGTGACAGCAGCAGATTGCAAGCGCAAGGCTATGCGCTCCCAAACACTTTTTGTTTCCAAATTTCGGCATCGTGCAGCCTGAACTTGGGCTGTCAAAACGTCAGCGTCAATGCCAGCAGCTTCGGCCAAAATTTGACACACACGTTCATCGGGATATGAACGGCCATGGCGGTAATTTCGGATCGAACCGTTAACCACGCCAAGATACAAACCAAGCTTGTAATCTGACGGCAAACCATGGCGGTTTTTGATCAGATCAAGCAGCGAATCCATCGAAAAGTTTTCCATAGCAGATTTCCCCCTATTCGTGAATATACGGCAAGCGGTTTACTCGGGCAATTAGTAAACCCCTTGCCATGCAGTAAGGCGCTTACTAATAATTCATGGGTCGGGGAAAACAGCCAATCGCGATTTCCCTCCCACTTTTCCAAGTTGGCTCCCCGACACCTTTGCAAGTGGGGGACATGGAAAAGGGGAACCCATGAAAACGACTGTCAAAACAAGCACCAAAGATGTGGTGCTAAACCATTCAACGGTTAACGGGCTTGCCACGCTGACATTGGTCGACAAGCACAGCAACACCAGCAGCACCGTGACGCTCACACCTGATCAGGTGGGGGCCATCATTTTCGGGCTTGAAATGGCGCACGAAGCCACCCAAGGGGCCATGGCATGAACGGGGCACATCAGTTGTTTGTCTACGTGCCACACAAGGCCGCAAAGCCATCAGCAGACATTCAGGCGCGATTGTCACAGCTACGTGACGAAGCCGCCAAAAAAGCCGCGCAACTCAAGCGCAACGGCTACCGCTAATTTTCATCATTCAGCGTGGCGTGGTTTAGGCCGCGCTGGGTGCTTTTTTGTCTAAACCTTGGAGATACACATGTTTTTCAAACCTTGGAATTCGGTCAAAGTGACCAACGAGAACAGCGGTTTTTTTGGTCAAGCTGGCAACGTGGTGCGCGTTGAAACCAACGCAGACAAGTGCCTGATTCACGTGGAATTGGATGCGGACGGCTCTATGCAGTCGTTCAACGCTTCTGAGCTGGAATTGTTGGGCTAATGCGCCAACGTATCCAAACGGATAGAGAGTGGGCCGCTGACAAGGTGGCCCCTTTTCCCGTGCGCTGGCAGGGTCGCCTGATCAGTGCATGGGAAAGGGAAAGACGCGAGGGGCAGGGCTACGACTTTGAGGCGCAGCGTTCGGCCAATATCAGACTTCGTGAAACAGCAGACCAGCTTGCACAGGTAAGGTTAACCCTTGATGCACAAGACCACGAAGTGTGCCAACGGGCAACAGAGTTGGCGAACAAGTGCGCAGACATGGCGCAGGTTTTCCACTTGGCAGACGATTTGCGAGAGGCAATGGCCCGTATCTGTAAGAGTTACGGGGTCAAAGACCCACGCGGCAAGTCGGTAACGGTAACGGGAGCCATGGCGCGTATGACTGACCCGTTATGGTGGCGGCGTCAGTTACGGGCCACCCACGCCAAGTCAGTCGAGGGCGCGGCCATCAGCTTGGGCTATGTTCACAAACGCTCTGATCTGTATGTGTCCAATGAATCACTGACACGGCGACAGCAGCAGCTTGCCCGTAACCAAGACACCTTAGAAAACACGGTAGCCGTCAACGAGTTGGGCCAAGAGTACACCTTGGCAGAGCTGGCAGCTACGGGCACGGCCAACAAGTCGATCAGACGCGCCGAGCTAATGACGCGAATCAGCGGGTTTGAACGCATCGCCCGTGACATGCAGCACGAGGGGCTTTTTTTCACAATGACTTGCCCGTCACGAATGCACAAGTGGAAGACGCACAAAGGCGGCGTGGTTCCAAACCGAAAGTATGACGGAACGACACCAGCAGAGGCGCAGGCTTATTTGGCGAAGGTGTGGGCACGAATTCGAGCAGCATTAAAAAGAAAAGGAATTGGGCTTTATGGCTTTCGTATTGCTGAACCTAATCACGATGGCACCCCTCATTGGCATTTATTGGTTTTTCATAAAGCCAACGGACTTGAGGAGATCAAGCAAACGATATTGCACTACGCATTGGCAGACAGTAATCATGAACAGGGCGCGTCAAAACATCGTGTGGATTTCAAGCCTATTGATTGGAGCCGTGGCAGTGCAGCTGGCTACATCGCAAAGTATGTTGCCAAAAACATCGACGGGTACAAGGTCGGCAAAGACTTGCACGGAGAAGACGCGCTCGAAACATCGGCGAGGGTAGAGGCTTGGGCGGCTACGTGGCGCATTCGCCAATTTCAGCAGGTCGGTGGCCCACCCGTTGGCCCATGGCGTGAGCTACGCAGGGTGGCAGAAATACCAGCGGGAGCGCCTGAGTATTTAGAGAAGGCACACCGCGCGGTCAACAAATTGGCCGTGATTGAAGGCAGAGAAAACGCATCGGTGGCTTGGGATGCTTATTGCAAAGCACAGGGCGGCGTTTTCATGGGGCGCGATTACCGCATCAAGGTCGCCAAGGTCGAGGTGGAAGGCGTGGGGCGATACGGCGAACCATTGGCCGATAAACCCGTGGGCGTTGAGACGGTCAACAAAGAGTTTTATACACCCGCGCACATGGCGCACATGGGCAAGGTCAACGCCACGCGCTTGGTGCATTGGTTTGTTGAATCAGTGCGCCATGCGTGGGTTGTTTTGAGCAAGAAAAAGCGGGAAGTAGAAGGGAAGTTCACAGGCGCTTTGCGCCCTTGGACTTGTGTCAATAACTGTACGGGGGATAAAGATGCAACAGAAAAAAAACCGCCAAATCGCGGTGGATTTGGCAATGGAGATGTGGGGCAGGGCACCTGCCCACATCAAAGTGATGGCTTCGGCCTACGTAGAACCAATTTTGCGAGCGCTGCATGAGATTAGCGCGGAGCTGGATTTGATGAAAGGGGCCACCAATGGCGAAAAGTGACAAAGAGATTTTGGGCCACATTGATTGCCCATCGTGCGGCACGGCCAAGGGTATGCGTGTGACGCATGACAAAAACGGTGAACCGTTCGGTTACTGCGAGGCAGAGTGTGGGCAGCAATTGCGCGTTGGCGGTGATCGTTACCGTGTCAAAGCATTTTTGGAGCGTTTCCCATGGGCGGCACAGAAGGCAGAGGCAAAAGCAGAGCCAGCACCAGCACCGATACAGGTACGGGAAGAAGAACCAGCGCCACAGGTAGAACCAGTGGCCGTACCGCGCAGCCCATTCGCTGACGCTTTAAAAATGTTGGGGGCTTGACCATGAGCGAAGTCAAAGAAAACGTGCAACCAGAACAGGCGGCAGATTTGGCCGCGCTGACGGCAGCGGCCAACGATGGAGAATTAAAGGCCACGGCCACGGATGCAGCGCAGCCACAGCCACAGCTTGCAGAAGAATTGGCGGGACTGATCGCCATGGCCGTGGCAACGCTTGCCCCCATGTTTCCGAGCCTGAAAAAAACGTACACCCAAGAGGTGACGGCAACAGCAGCGGGGGCCATTGCAGCCGTGTGCAATAAACACGGCTGGATGCAAGGCGGCATGTTTGGCGAGTTTGGCGAAGAAGTCGCTTGCCTTGCCATCGTGGGGCCGTTGGCGTTTTCAACGTATCAGGGCATCAAGGGCGATTTGCAAGCCATGGCGAAAGAGCATGAGAAGCTGGAAGCACCAAGCACGACAGCAGCGCCAACGATGGACGCAGCAGCCAAAGCCGTGACCATTGGAGCCGTGCAACCATGAAAGCAGAAACAAAAGCAGCGATAAAACAGCTTATCGAGTGGGCAGAGGCATACGTCGAAAACGAAACTGGGATACCAGAAACTCCAAGGGGAAATTTGACCGATGCTGAAAAGGGCGCACTGTTGTTGATTGATCTATGGAACCAACAACCATGAAAACGCAAGACGGGCGGCTCTATGTGATTGCAGGGGCTTCGCGCAGCGGGAAAACGGCGTGGGTGAGAAAAAACGCCAAAGCGCGGCGAATGTTTGCATGGGACCCAGAGGACCAGTGGGCTCAGCTTGCAGGGTGGAAAAAAGTAACCACACGCAAAGAGTTGTTGGCCGCTATGCAAAAACGTGGGCCGCAAAAAGTGGCCTACGTGACAGGCGGCAAGCTGGCAGAAGAGTTTGATTTTTTCGCAGGGTGCGCCATGTATGCGGGGCGCTACGTTGAACCGCTGGACGTGATCGCAGAGGAATTGGCAGACGTATCGACACCAAGCAAGGCCCCAAACAATTGGGGCATTTTGGTGAGGCGTGGGCTCAAGCGTGGAATCAGCATTTATGCAATTTCGCAGCGTTGGAGCGAAGCCGACAAAACGGCATTTGGCAACGCTTCGGACTACGTTGTATTCAGGCAGTCAAGCGGTGACGATGTGGCATATATGGCTAGAAAAACGGGCATCGATTACGACAAGCTCAAAGGCTTTGTGCCGCTGCAATTTGTGAAGCTGGACGCACTCACGGGGCAACTTTCAGAGGGAAAACTCAAATTTTGATTGTCAAGGGTCAGTATCGGTAGCGCTTACGGGGCCTAGTCGCCCCGTTTTTTTCGCCCAAAAATTCAGGCCATGTGTAACTGTCAATCAACTGGAGAAAAAGACATGAACCAAGCAGACATGATGAAGCTGGCAATTGCTGGCGGCATTCTTTTCGGTGCCTACAAATTTGGCCCCGCATGGGCCAAAGCAGGTGCCATGGCCGTGGCCGCTGGCATCGTTGCCAAGCGTGTACCTTACGTCAAAGACGTGCTCTAAAAGGGGAACGATATGAGCGTTGGACGTTTAACCCGCTACGGCTTGCCCTACTCAAACGTGGTGGCTTCGGGCATTGCCACAAACAACATTACACCAGGTCGCACAGTTGAAAACTTGCGCTTGAAATTGGGTGGCACATCATTGACCAAAGCCATGGTCACTCAGTTCAAGTTGAAAGCAAACGGCAAGGTGATCGTAGACGGCACAGCCGTGGAATTGGACAAGCTCAACGCTTACCGAGGCGAAACCACTGACGCTGCATTTTTGGACATCCAATTTGCAGACTATTCAATGTTGACTGAGTTAGATCGTCAAGTTGGCGCGTTCGATACCACTCAAGGTATTTTGTCGCTGACCACTGAGGTGACAACCGTGGGCGCAACAGCTCCACAGATCACCCCGATCTTGATCGAAAGCGCTCAACAGCGTGACGCAACTGGCGCGGCTGCACCATTCGCTGGCTTGATTTCTAAGGTGTTGAAATACCCTTACAACATCGCCACGGGTGGCCGCTTGCCAATCACTGTGCCATTTGGCCCACAAAACGGTTCGATCATCAAGCGATTGCACGTTTTCCACGGTGGCAACATGACTGGCGCAACGGTCAAGCAAGACGGCATTGTGGTTCACGAATCCTTGAAACTGGAAAACGAGTTTGACCAGAAAAAAGCAGGTCGCGTGCCACAGACAAACGTTTACACCATCGACTTCACAGTTGACGGCAACGTAAAAAAGGCGCTTGACACCCGTGATGCACGTTCGCTGGAATGGATTTTTGACTTCTCAGCCGCTGACAGTGGCAACGTGATCGTTGAATATCTCGATCCACTGGGCAACCTCTAAGAGGTAGGCCATGGACGAAACCACATCAAGCACTGGCGGTAGCAGCTGGGAATCTTGGATTCAAAAAGCTAGTGGTTCATTGTTGGATGCGTACGGAAAAAACACGCAGTACAACAATGACTATCAGCTCCAAAAGCTCAAGATTCAAAGCCAAAACCAATACGGCCAGATGTACATGGACGGCCAACCAGTGATGGGCATGGGCGGGATGAATTCATCCACGCTTTTGCTGATCGGTGTGGCCGTGGTCGCTGTCATGTTGTTGAAAGACTGAGCATGTCAGCAGATAGCGCGGTACTTGCATCAACAGCAATGACAGGCAACCCATATTTGTCTATGGGTGATATGGCTTTGCGTGGTTTGACCGGTGGCTCTGCGGGGCCATCGGCTGCAAACAACAAGCAAGAAGCTGCGTTTGATTCGTCAGGCTGGAATGTGTCATTTGGCAGTGGTGAGATAAACGCCACCACTGACAAAAACACTAGCGTTGTTGCAAGCTATGCGCCTTACATCGCCTTATCAATTGGCGCAATCGTTCTATGGAAAATGTTCAAAAAGAGCTGACCGTAGGCACGGGCAATTGGTGCGACACCACAGCCGAGTTGATCGGTCAGGCGTTGCAACACGCCACGGTTGAGGACATTCGCAAACAGCTTGACCATGGGGCCAAGCTGTTTCACGTTACGCACTACGGCGAGATTGTGGGCGCGTTTGTTTTGCGAATTGACACAACGGCCACAGGTGACGAAGGCGTGATTGTGGCTTGCACGGTAAAGCTCGATGGCGTGGACATGTTCAAGGCATTACTGCCAAACATTGAAGCACGTTTCAAAGGCTGCAAGTCGATCAGGTATCACACAGCACGGCCAGCACTTGCACGAAAACTGCACTCATTGGGATATGCACCAGCTGAAATTGTGTGCATCAAAAAATTATGACTTCACGCCAAAAACTTTACGCATTAGGTGAGCCATTGGGCGACAGCGTCACCACTCAAAAAGTGGGTGGCGGCTACGTGTGCGGCGGCGGTGGCGGGTCATCGTCATCATCGTCATCAACCACATTGAACACAGACAAGCGAATCACGCAACAAAGCGGAGTGGCGCTGACCGTGGACGGCTCAACGGTGAACGTGACAAACCAAAGCGTGGACAAAGACATTGTCAACGCAGCATTGGACAGCGTGAACACGGGAAGCGTATTGGCAAATGACAGCTTCGTGAGAATGCTGGGTTTGGCTGACAAGTTATTCACAGGGGCAGGGCAAGCGCTGCAAAGTTCACAGCAAACCACACTGGCACAGGTGGGCGCACTGTCATCGGCACAGAACGATGCAAAGGGCGCTATTGATCAAAAAACAATAATCATTTTGGCGGCGGCTGGGGTCGCTGGGTTGGCATTCATCTCACGAAAGAAATAAACCATGTTGATCACTGCAACATTTGCACCAAACGAATCAAAAGAGTACAGCGAAGAAAACGATTTTTTTCGAGTACTCGAAGCCACTGGCTTGCTGACACTGATTTTTTATTTCAACGGCAAAGAAGTTTCACGCGCTGAAAACATCAAAGAAGGCTTTGCAGAAAAGTTTTTGACTGAACGATTCAACAAAGTTTTGGTGACCAACAAGCAAGCCACAGCGCAAGACATTCAATTTGTCGCACGCTTGGGCCATGAGGTCGAATACAACAAAACACCAGTGGGTGATGTGAACATCACAAACACCACAGGCGCGTTTTCGCAGTCACAAAAAACAGTCACAAATGCAAGCGCACAGCTACTTGCAGCAAACCCAGCGCGACGCTATTTCCTGATTCAAAACAATGACGCAAGCGGTGACGTATATGTGACGCTTGACGGTACAGCTGCCACGACTGCCAAGGGCATCAAGATCGCGGCGGGTGGCTCATACGAGTGCCAAAACTTCAACGCTTCGGGGGCAATTTTTGCAATTGGTTCGATTGCATCAAATGCAAACGTGGTGACTGTGGAGGGTTAATAAATGCCAATCAGCGCACCACCACCAAGCTGGGCAAGCATCAAAAACAAACCAAACACGGTAAGCGGGTTTGGCATCACTGACATGGCAAGCCAAAGCGTTGCCAACGCAACCAACGCAACCAACGTCACAAACGTAACTTCAACCCAAGTAGCCAACGCAAATGCAGGACTGGCAATCGGTGCAATTGGTACATACATCTTTGCCTACAACTTAGGAGTGGTTTCAGCGGGGGCCACAAAGGCGGGTTCAAGTCTCAGATATTCGGACACTTATGTAAGTGTCGGGGGAACACCATCGGGAACTTGGCGTTGTATGGGTTACGGGGGAGATGGTGCAGTGACTGTATTTTTGAGAATCGCATAATGAATTTTTCAACCATCACAAGCCCGCAATGGGCAAACGATAAACAAACCGCCATCGACTGCGTGGTGACGTTTGACCACATCGGCGAACCTGTACCGTTCACAGCAAACCCGAACGACACCGAAGCGCATGGCCGCGAAATTTTCGAGCGTGCGGCGGCGGGTGAGTTTGGCGAGGTTGCCGCATACGTGCCACCACCTGAACCAGTCAAAGAAGTGCAAACCACAGAGGTTGCACAGCAGCCATGAAACCAGCGCCCATGATCGCAGCAGCGGCCATGCTTGCCTACGCAGGCTGGATGCTTTACCAAGACAACCAAGACACGAGCCAAAGCTCTGACGTGGTGGACGGCTTGGACTTCTCAGGGGCGACACAGGGCACGGCCACATTTTTTGATTCACTGACAGGCGGTATTTTGAAACTCTCAGACATGGCAAAAGTCACCACGGCACACGTGGCAAATGCAAACATGCAAGCGTTTTTGCGCGTCATTCGTACGGGTGAGGGCACAGCAGACGCAGCAGGCTACCAAAGAATTTTTGGCGGTCAGTTGTTTACCAGCTTTGCAGACCATCCACGCACAAAGGTGACCAAAGGCGGCTACACATCAACAGCGGCGGGTGCTTACCAAGCACTGGCAAGCACATGGGATGAAACCCGCCGAGTAATGGGGCTGCGAGATTTCAGCCCAGCAAGCCAAGACCTATTTGCAGTGGGTCGCATTGCCGCGCGTGGTGCGCTTGACGATGTACTAGCAGGGCGGTTCGAGAAGGCCATCAAAAAGGTGGCGAACGAGTGGGCATCAATGCCATTCAGTCCCTACGGTCAACCAACGATTTCACTCAGCAAGGCCGAGGGAATTTACACAGACAACGGCGGCTATATCGCCACGGCATAAGGAAACAGCAGCATGAAACAAGAAGAAATCATTGTGATCGGTTTAGCAGGTTTGGCACTTTTGTTGGTGTTCAAAGCCACGGCCAAAAAAACAGGTTTGGGCACAGCTTCGGGCGTGTGGGGTGGACAGCCAAATACGCCGATCAAAACGCCATTTGGCAACCCGTTTGGTTTTACGTACACCACACAGGCTGACCAAAACGAATACAACAAGCTGATCGGCCTATGAAATTAAATCTCACACTCATTGCAGGAGCGGCAGCAGCCGTGGTGATCGTGCTCAAGTTCAAAGACTTGAAGGGCATTGGCGCGGATGTGGGCGGTGCGGCGGTGGACGTGGTGGACGGTTTGATCAGCGGGGCCGTGATCGGCATTGGTCAAGGCGTGGGTGTGCCACCAACCAACCTGACGGCTTGCCAACGGGCCATTGCAGAGGGGCGAACATGGGATGCGTCATTTGCGTGCCCAGCCAAAGATTTTTTAAGTTATGCGTTCGGCTCATAAACAGGTTTTGACGCTGGCACGGGTAACGATTGGTAAGGGGTATACATGCAGATCATCAACCGATTGAAGGAGCCCAGCACTTGGGCTGGCATCAGCGCCTTGGGCGTATTGATTGGATTGCCATTGGGCACCATTGACGCATTGGGCCAAGTCATTGGCGGCATTGCAGCATTGGCGGCAATTTTCATGGCCGAGAAAAAATGACATTTTACGAGTTTGCGCAATTGATGGCACCAGCCATTGCGGTCTACGTAGCAATACGCACGGACATGGCCGCAATGAAGGTGCGCCTTGATCATTTGGAGCGCGATCTCTACAAACACCACACACCGAGCAAGACATGAACCAAGCACTCAAGAAATTAATTCCCAGCCCATTGGAGCTAGGCCGAGAAACCATCATCGTGATCGGGGGAGCATTGGTCGCGGCCTTGATCATTGGACAACTGCCAACGGTGCGCAATTGGATGAAAGCGCAATGGGACGGCTCAAACCCTACCGTTTAATAACGGGTGACGATTCGGGTGTTGTTGTCGTTCAAAAGTGGCTGATTTGCAGAGCCAAAGTTGCTGACACGCTCTAAATATTCGATGCGTTTTCGCAACGTGTTGTTGTCGTTTTGCAACGCATTTGCAAGCTGTTTAAAGCGAGAAACCGTGTTGTCGAGGTCACAATTCAGGACTGAGTGGCCCCACGTGGTTTCCCAAAACATTGCAAGCTGAACAACACGGGGGGCATTGTTTTTGGCTTTCCAATTGAAAATTGATCGCTCAGAGACGCCCAAATGTTTGGCTATGACTTGAGGTTTAATGAGGCGTAAATCTTCGCTGATCGCTGCAAAGCTAGGCAGGGTTTTAGGTGCTAGAAACATGGAAACTCCCTTGATCTTTTAGGTGTCAAAACGGGTGTTACTTGCTCAAAATCCATGCCACAAAAAGCGTGGCGAAAATCAGACATGTTTTATACGATGTATATTATGTAAAGTTAAAGAAATGACACAAACCCCTTGGTTACGCCATTCTCGTTCTCTACTACTGCTGTGCTGTCTTGCATGGTCATTTGTTTGTTCAGCGCAGAATGTCATTCATCAGGGGCCTACTTTGCATGTTGAAGTTCAACGTGGCGATGAGCGCTTGCCTTTGGCTTTGGTGAATCGACTACGTCAAGGCGATCGGTTGTTAGTGACACCTGACAACAGCACCTTGACCAAAGACGGATGGGTTTTGCTATTGGCCCAAGTTTCTCCTACGGGCAACCAAGTGGCTTCTAAGCATTTTGAAGTGAGCCAGCTGACAACTCCTGCTGAGCTAGAAATCACGGCTGACAACCAAGTGGCCGTCATCATGCTTGCGCCACAGCTGCGTAACCTGTTTGGCCTTTATACGAGCCTGACGGAGTCAGCCACGCTGCTCAATGACGTGCTGCGTGGTGACCCACAACGTTTTTACGAGTTACAAAAGGTCGACCAGATCAACCAAGCAATTCAAGCCATCAGTCAAGGCCTAGCCAAACGCATGGCTGGCAGCAAGCCACAAGAATCGATTCAAGCCGCTCGAGATTTGGCCGCCAAATTTGGCATTCGAACCATTGATCCAGAGTGCTTGCGCAACGACACGGTTAACACCGAGTGTGTGGCCACGCAAATTGTGATCAACAAAGACTTTTCATTGCCTTCGACGAGCGACTTGAACGCCATGTTGGGCAACAAAAAGGCGGTTGATTTCAACAGCTTCTTGCTGTCCAACTTGCGTATGTTTTCTG
>JACCDN010348576.1_pt1 | contig 11401 bp, 10 predicted proteins | sample 7441691 | NCBI WGS metagenome assembly JACCDN01 (sample SAMN15323439, study PRJNA562643) | freshwater metagenome | isolation source: river surface water | place: USA:Blue River Watershed | collected 2017-08-16
GCTGGCTGCTCGATGTGTCTAGGCATGAATCCAGATCAACTCGCAGTGGGCGAGCGATCAGCTTCGACATCTAACCGAAACTTCGAAGGTCGCCAAGGTAAGGGCGGTCGTACCCACTTAGTAAGCCCTCAGGTCGCTGCAGCAACTGCGCTTCGCGGCACCTTGTCATCACCGGCAGATTTGTAAGAGAGGAAGAGAAAAAATGGAGAAGTTTATTTCGCATACAGGTACAGGTGTGCCGCTTCGTCGTTCAAATGTCGATACCGACCAGATCATTCCTGCTGTATATCTCAAGCGAGTAACTCGTAGCGGTTTTGAAGATGGCCTCTTCTCCGCTTGGCGCAATGATCCAGAGTTCGTTCTCAATCAAGAGGCTTATAAGGGTGGAACAGTTCTTGTTGCCGGTCCCGACTTTGGAACTGGCTCCTCTCGCGAGCACGCCGTCTGGGCGCTACAGAATTATGGCTTTAAGGCAGTAATCTCAAGTCGCTTCGCTGACATCTTCCGTGGCAATTCACTTAAGGGTGGGCTATTGACGGTGATTATTCCGCAGGAGGAAATTGAGAAGCTCTGGGCGAAGATTGAGGCAGAGCCAACTACCGCCATTACCGTAGATCTCGATTCTCGAACCGTCTCTTATGGAGATACCAAACTCAACTTCGAACTTGATGATTACACACGTTGGCGTTTGATGGAGGGGCTCGATGACATCGGACTTACCCTCGCCCAAGAGGCGTCAATTAACGCTTTTGAGGCAACTCGCACACCGCTCAAGCCAACAACTCTTCCTATCCGTAGCTAAAGTGAGCGTAAATCGCTGATTTTTTTGGCGGGGTTAGTGGTGTATGTAAAACCCTCAAGGTAAGAATGAGAGTTTTTTACGCGTAAATAGTGGGAAAAATGGAAAATAAATTATTGCGACACGCGCAACGCAATAACACTCTCACCCCTTCAATAGGTTTAAGTTTTGTGCAGTTAAGCAAATGCTTAATTATTTACGCGTAAAACTTAGGGGAAATCAATGAATAAGGCCCAGTTCATCGCTGCGTTGGCCCCACACTTCAACGGCAGCAAGAAGGAAGCAGCTCACGCTGTAGATATCGTTTTCGACACAATCGTTCGTAACATGGCAGCAGGTAACGATGTCATGATCAATGACTTCGGTAAGTTCAAGAAGGTTGATCGCAAGGCACGTATGGGACGCAACCCATTCACCGGCGAGACCATCAAGATCAAGGCTTCAAAGAAGGCTCGCTTCCTCCCTGCAAAGGCGCTTAAGGAAGTTATCGCTGGCGATCGCAAGCTCGGTCCAGCGCCAAAGCCAGAGGTAAAGCCAGTTGCTAAGGCGGCAGCAAAGCCAGCAGCGAAGAAGGCAGCAGCGAAGAAGCCTGCTAAGAAGGCAGCAGCTAAGAAGGCTCCAGCTAAGAAGGCTCCAGCTAAGAAGAAGCCAGCAGCTAAGAAGGTAGTTAAGAAGGCAGCGAAGAAGAAGTAATTCTCTCTCCAACTGTTAGAAACCTTAAGGAAATGGAGTCGGCGAAAGCCGGCTCCATTTCTCATTTCCCCGCATAGAATTGCTGCATGGCGGAATTTAAGGTCTCCTATGACCCACCCAGTGGCTATCCATTGGGTACCAATCGAACCTTTAAATTCTGGACCTCGATAATCATTCCAATCTTCCGTCTCATCATGAAGAGAGATTGGCGGGGAGTTGAGAACATACCTAAGAGCGGTCGGGCAATCATCGCTTGCAATCACATCTCGTATGCCGATGTCTTAGTTCTTACCGATCTGCTCTATACCAATGGCCGCGCGCCGCGATATCTCGGTAAATCTGGGGTCTTTAAAGTTCCAGTTATTGGAAAGATCATCTTGGCTGCCGGGCAGATTCCAGTTGAACGCGAGAGCAGTGATGCCAGAAAAGCGGTTGATCACGCAAAGATTCTCTTAGAGAAAGGCCACCTCCTCGGTGTCTATCCTGAGGGAACGCTCACTCGGGATGACGACCTATGGCCGATGATTGCAAAGACCGGTTGTGCGCGACTTGCGCTTGCCACCGATACACCAGTTATTCCAATTGCCCAGTGGGGCTCTCAGAAGATTCTTCCTCGCTACACCAATCGCATCTACCTCTTTCCACGAAAGACAATTGAGATGCGCGTGGGTAAGCCGGTCGATCTCTCTGCCTGGAAGGGGCGACATGAAGATCCACAAGCGCTCATTGAAGCAACAGCTGAAATCATGCGCGCGATCACTGTGATGTTGGAGGAGATTCGCGGCGAGAAGCGAACCCCCGTGATCTTCGATCCACATAATTCAAATCTTCCACGCACCGGAAATTTCAAGAAGAAGAAGGCTAAGTGATGGCCCAAAGAGTTACCGTCTTTGGCGCAGGAGCTTGGGGTTCAACCATGGCTCAAGTGCTCCATGATGCAGGCAATGATGTCTTGTTATGGGGGCGCAACGATGATGTTGTTACTGAAATCAACACCGCTCATACAAATGGAAAATACCTCTCTGGCCATGTCCTTCCTGAAGCGCTCAGAGCAACCTCTGATATCAAAGCCGCATTCGCACATAGCTCTATTTATGTTTTAGCTATTCCTGCCCAACAACTACGCCCCATGTTGGCTGAATGGAAGTCGCTCGTCGACTCGAATGCAATTGTTGTGAGCACCTTAAAGGGAATTGAAATCAGCACGCAGATGCGCATGACTGAGATCATTGAAGAGATGTGGCCAGTAAGCAAGGTCGGCGTAATCACCGGACCAAATCTCGCCGACGAACTAGTTCTACGCCAGCCAGCGGGTGCGGTTGCAGCCGCGACGCAACAAGAGTTGGCAGATTTCATCCGCGAACTCTTCCGTACTCCTTACTATCGCACCTATACCTCAACCGATGTTATGGGGTGCGAACTATCGGGCGCGATTAAATCGGTGATTGCGCTCTCGGTCGGTATCTCAATCGGTATGGGTTTCGGTGAAAACACACAGGCGATGCTGATTACCCGCGGTCTCAATGAGGTGGCGCGGCTCTGCGCTGCACACGGCTCTGATCCTTTGACGGCAGCTGGCCTCGCTGGCATGGGTGACCTCGTTGCCAGCTGCGGTTCGCCACTTTCTCGCAACCGCACCTTCGGTGAGGTGTTAGGCCGAACCGGTTCGCTAGAAATTACTCGCCAACAAGTAGCAAAGACAGTTGAAGGCGTCGCATCCGCTGGCGCGGTTGTGGAAATTGCTCATCGCGTAGGGGTTGAAGTACCGGTAATCGAATCAGTAGCCGATATTGTTAATGGGTCGCTCACTCCTGAGCAGGCGCTCCAGCGATTGATGGAGATTACGACGAAGGCGGAGAATTTCATTCGATGAAGCGGGTAGCAATTCTCTGCGGTGGTCGTAGTAGCGAACATGAGATTTCTTGTATCTCTGCCGGCGGAATCGTCACAGCGATAGACCGCACTAAATTCCAACCGATTCTCATTGGTATCACCAAGAGTGGGCGATGGGTTCATCTACCGGAAGATTTCCCGCTTCGAATTGTTGATGGCGTTCTTCCAGTCGTTCCGGAGGATGCGCCAGCAATTGTCGCGGATATAGCTGGCTTCTCAGTCGGAGGAGCGCCACTCAATATCGATATCGTCTTTCCCGTCCTCCATGGACCTTATGGTGAAGATGGAACCATTCAAGGAATGTTGGAGATTGCAGATATTCCATATGTTGGTTCAGGTGTCCTAGCTTCAGCGGTGGCGATGGATAAGTCATTTGCCAAGCCGATATTTGCATCCCATGGCATAAAAGTTGCACCTGGATTCACTATCTCATTGGATCAATGGCACGCAGATAGCTCGGGCGTTACTCGCGAGGCCAACTCGCTCTCATATCCGGTCTTTGTTAAGCCCGCTAGAGGCGGTTCTAGTCGAGGCACGCATAAAGTTAAGAGTGAAAACGAACTCGCAGCAGCAATCAACGATGCGCTCACCTTCGATAGCAAGGTAGTGATTGAGAATGCTGTGATTGGTTCAGAGATTGAGTGCGCAGTTTTGGAAATCGGTGGCGAAGCAAAAGCTTCAGAAGTAGGCAAGATTGTGATTGACGCAAAGTTTGAGTTCTATGACTTTGAAGCAAAGTACCTCGATGGCGCTACCTCAATCGAACTTCCAGCGCCGATTGATGGCGAAATCGCGCAGGAGATTCAGCGCCAAGCAATCAAGGCATTTAAGGCCTTGGATTGCCGCGGTCTCGCCCGAGTTGATTTCTTCCTTACTCCAAGCGGCGAGATTATTATCAATGAGCTCAACACAATGCCTGGTTTCACCGCAACATCGGTCTTTCCAAAGATGTGGGCTGCAAGTGGCGTGAGCTATAGCGAGATAATTACCGCTCTGCTCAGCCAGTGACTGGGCAGGTAAGAGTTCTAGTAATCCCTGGTACCGCTTGGACCTTCGATAAGATCAATCGGCCAAACTCTTCCATTGTGCTCGCTTCAGCGCGCATGATGACATCGTAAGGACCGGTGATTCCCTCTGCGAGAGTTACGCCAGGAATAGCAGCGATTGCAGCGGTTACTGAAGATGCCTTGCCGACATCGGTTTGAATCAAGATATATGCCTGTACGTTCATACGCTCACCGTACCGCATGAGATAGGTTTCTGACTATGGGATTTTCAGAGGAGCAGGTTATACAACTCCTCGCTGAGGTTTTTCATAGCGATGACCCGCGAATTCTTGTAGGTATCGGCGATGATGCCGCGCTAGTTCAGGGGCGCTCCCGGCAAATTCTCACCACCGATATTGCCGTTGAGGGAGTTCACTTCCGACGCGAGTGGTCATCTGGATATGAGATTGGCAAGCGCATCGCTGCGGCAAATATCGCAGATGTGTTGAGCATGAACGGTAAGACCGATTACTTGTTGGTTGCAGCAACACTTACCGGCGACGAGAGCATCGAGTGGATAGGTGAGCTTGCGCGAGGAATCGCAGATCAAGCGCGTGCTGCCGGAGCTCTAGTTGTCGGGGGCGATCTTTCTCGTTCGGCGACGCTATCTATTGCAATAACTGCAGTTGGTTCGACCGAGAAAGTTGTTACTCGAGGTGGCGCCAGCGTTGGTGAGTCTATTTACATCTCATCCTTGACTGGTTGGTCTGCGGCAGGGCTAGCAATACTTTCCAGTGGAAAGGCACTTGATTTGCCTTCAGCTCGATATGCGTTACAAGAGTTTCGAGCCCCGACGCTCGATCTTGGATTGGATTTCTCGAAAGCATCATCGATGGCAGATGTGAGTGATGCGCTCATGGTTCAAGGTGGGCAGATGGCTAAGGAATCGTCGGTTAAGTTTGAAATCGATGGCGAACTCTTTGCGCAGTCAGATGAATTCCAAGAATTAAGAGAGCTAGCTGATGAAGTAGGCGTCGATCCCTGGAGTTGGATTCTCCAAGGTGGTGAAGACCATGTACTGCTTGCCACTGGCCACGACCTGCCAGGTTTGAGAGTAGGTATCGTCGCTGCGGGCTCTGGAATAACTGCAACCTTTGCTGGCGGAGAAATAAAAATGGCCCCAGTTGCCTGGAGCCATTTCGATAAAGGTAATTAATTAGGCGCGAGCAACCTTGCCAGCCTTGAGGCATGAGGTGCAGACGTTCTGACGCTTTGAGGCGCCCTTAACGAGAGTCTTTACGCGCTGGATATTTGGATTCCAACGACGACGAGTCTTCACCTGTGAGTGTGAGACGTTATTTCCAAAGCTTGGGCCCTTGCCACAGATGTCGCATGTTGATGCCATTGCGGTACTCCTTGAATATAAGTAGCTAGGCGACATTCGCGCTCAGCAGGGGAGAAGGGTATCAAGAGAGGGGTCGATAGAGCCAATCCTCCTAGATAGGAGTGCTAGCCCTCAAGAAATCACGCGTAAAAAATCGAGTGTGAGGCGGGCTACAGCTATTTCGACCATAAATGGATTCGAGCAGGCGGAAGATTAATTCAGGAAATAAACCTTACAAATGTAGGGATGTTTTAAAGAAATGGAGAGACCTATGAATGCTCTAGATCTTGCTCGATGGCAGTTCGCCATCACCACCGTCTATCACTTCCTGTTTGTGCCCATCACTATTGGACTTGGATTCTTAGTGGCTGGGCTACAGACGGCTTGGTATCGCAAGAATAATCTCAAGTACCTTCGAGCTACGAAATTCTTTGGCAAATTATTCCTGATCAACTTTGCCATCGGTGTAGTGACCGGAATCGTGCAGGAGTTTCAATTTGGCATGAACTGGTCTACCTATTCTCGTTTTGTCGGCGACATCTTCGGCGCACCATTAGCGATGGAAGGACTACTTGCATTCTTTCTTGAATCGACATTCCTAGGGCTCTGGATATTTGGCTGGGATCGCCTTCCTAAGAAATTGCACCTGGCCACCATCTGGCTAGCTGCAACCGGAACACTGCTCTCGGCCTACTTCATCTTGGCGGCAAATTCATGGATGCAGCACCCTGTTGCATTCACTATTAATGCAGAGAAGAACCGGGCAGAACTGACCAATATTTTCGAAGTTCTCTTTCAGAAGACCGCTGTAATTACCTTTCTCCACACGATTCCGTCAGCCTTCTTCGCTGCTGGCGCATTTATGGCTGGAATTTCGGCATACCTTCTGCTCAAGAAGAGAGATGAAGAAATGTCACGCCCAACGCTCAAGGTTGGTTTAGTTACAGTATTAATTTCTTTTGTGCTCATCGCCATCTCTGGCGATGCAATAGGTAAGGTAATGACCGAGCAGCAGCCTATGAAGATGGCAGCTGCTGAGGCGCTCTACGAAACAACTGAGTCTGCGCCATTTTCTATCTTTACCGTTGGCACTCTCGATGGCTCGCGCCCAATTTTCCAAGTTGATATTCCATCGGTGCTCTCATTCCTAGCAACCGGTGACTTCGCTGCGACGGTAGAGGGCGTCAATAACTTAGAGGCCCAATACGATCTTAAGTATGGTGAAGGTGATTACACGCCAAATATTCCACTTGCTTATTGGTCATTTAGACTCATGATCGGCTTTGGTGCCATCGCCTTCTTCCTCGCCGCATACGCTCTCTGGCGCACCCGTAGAGGCGGAGAATTGCCAACAAGTAAGTGGTTTATCCGTTCTATGTACGCAATGCCGCTCATCCCATTATTGGCAATCTCATTTGGATGGATCTTTACCGAGACTGCTCGACAACCTTGGGCGGTCTTTGGCTTAATCCGGACTGAGGATGCAGTATCTGCAGTCGTCTCGGCTGGAAGCGTTCTCTTCACAATGATTGTCTTCACGCTCCTCTACGGATTCTTGGCTGTAATTGAAGTCGGCTTAACGCTTAAGGTAATTAAGAACGGTCCTGCACCTGAACTCGATTACGAAAATCCGCAGATAGGTGGCAGCACTGATAAGCCACTTGTGATGAGTTACTAGGAAGGAATAGAACTATGTCGCTTGAAAATCTTCAAACTTTTTGGTTTGTTCTAATTGCAATCCTCTGGGTTGGATACTTCATCCTCGAAGGCTTTGACTTTGGTGTTGGCATACTTCTGCCATTTCTTTCAAAGAATGAGGCAGATCGACGAGCCATCCTCACAACTCTGGGGCCGGTGTGGGATGGAAATGAGGTATGGGTGCTTGTCGCAGGTGGTGCCACATTCGCTGCCTTCCCAGAGTGGTACGCCACGCTCTTTAGTGGTTTCTATCTGCCGCTCTTCCTCATCCTCGCCTCGCTTATTGTCCGCGGAGTAGCCTTTGAATATCGCAGTAAGTATGGCAAGGCGCAGTGGCGCAAGCGTTGGGATATAGCGATTGTTGTCGCCAGCTTTATCCCAGCTCTGCTCTGGGGAGTAGCTTTTGCCAACATAGTTCGTGGTGTGCCTATTGAAAAATCGGCACAGGGATACCTCGAGTATGTCGGTGGCTTCTTCAATCTACTCAATCCATATGCGCTCCTAGGTGGCGTTGTCACGCTAACCGTCTTCCTTACACACGGCGCTATCTTCTTATCATTGAAGACAGCTGGAGGAATTCGTGAGCGTGCACGCAACCTAGCTCTTAAAGTTGGAGCAGTCGCAGCGCTTGCTGCTGTCGCATTCTTAACCTGGACCAATGTGACCTTGCCTTCAATCAACGGCTTGGTCTTGGCGCTCTCGGCACTCGTGGCGTTCTTGTGGCTTGCTGGGCTCTATGCGCTCATTAAGGTTCGCGAGGGCTGGGCCTTCATCTTCTCGGCGGGAACAATTGCTGCCTTTGTGGCAACTCTCTTCTATGCCCTATATCCACGGGTAATGCCCAGCTCGCTCGGAGCCCAATTTGATCTGACAATATCAAATGCGTCAGCGACGGAAAATACCTTGACGGTAATGTCTTGGGTTGCTGTTGTAATGACGCCTCTTGTTCTTCTCTATCAGGGGTGGACTTATTGGGTCTTCCGAAAGCGAGTCAGCGCATCGCAGATTTCCAATCCCGAGATAGGCGCACTAGATGTCGTCCATCATGCCTAAATAGAGATGGCTATCGGTAGATTGAACCAATGAGATCTAACGGCTTGCGGCTGCTTCTTTCACTAGGAAGCAGCCGCAAACTCTTTATCGGAGTCGTCATCAATGCCATAGTTAGCACGGCGTTTGTGATTGGCAACGCTCTTTTAATCTCTGCAACTATTGTCGGCATTATCTATAGACATCCAACAACAAATCGCCATATTGCTCTGCTCGCCCTATTGTGGGCTCTCAGGGCGCTATTTACCTCTCAATTCGAACGCTGGACGTCAGTTGCATCTTCAACCATCAAAAGTAGTTTGCGAACCACAGTGTTATCTTCGTCAGCGAACGTGTTGGCTATCCCGTCAGGGCAGCTGACGACTTTGTTAATTAAGGGAGCTAATTCGCTCGACATTTACTTGGCGCGATTCTTGCCTCAGTTGGCAGCTGCAGCCTTTACTCCGGTCGCAGTAATTAGTTTTATCGCACTCTTCGATATAGCTTCGGCTGTAATTTCAATACTCACCCTCCCACTGATACCTATCTTCGGTGCCTTGATCGGCAAATTCACAAAGGAGACGGTCTCTGAGAAGTGGCAAACGCTAGGAACACTCTCCAAGTACTTTGAGGACTCGCTTCGAGGAATTTATACGCTCTCAATCTTCGGCCGTCACCGGACTCAAGGTAAGCGAATCCAAGAAATGGGGGATAGATACACCGGCGAAACGATGAAAGTACTTCGGATTTCTTTCTTATCAGCCTTGGTACTCGAGCTAGCAGCGACTATCTCGGTGGCGCTGATCGCTGTCTCGATTGGAATCAGACTTGTAAATAGCTCTATCGAATTCTTTCCAGCTCTCGTCATACTTGTCCTTGCGCCAGAGGTTTATCTCCCTTTGCGAAGCGCTGCTTCGCTCTTTCACGCCTCTGCAGATGGCAGCGCCGCTCTGAGTGAAATCTTAAAGTTAGCCAAGGTCAAAGAGGCGGATATCGATAGCGTTCAATCGAGGCCGAATAGCTTTCACCTCAAACGGATTGAGACCGTCTCTTGGAATGAATGGCGGTCTCCATTCGGAGCTGGGTCCATTCCGGCTCAGATGCTCAGTTCGGGTGATGCACTGGTAATACGCGGTGGATCTGGGTTAGGTAAGACGACATTTCTCAACTCCATACTTGGATTGAATTCGAATACTTTGATACGTATCAATAATCTCGAAGTAGGAGATTTGGAGCGAAAGTCTCTCTATCGAAGAATCGGTTGGATCCCACAGAACCCCTCTCTTATCTCGGGCACAATTAGGGAGTTATTTACTTTGGTGAGCCCACATATCTCAACTGTAGAGATGGAGAATTTGCTCAGACGCGTAGGGCTAGATACTGCGCTTCTACCGCATGGGCTAGAGACTGTGATTGGCGGCTCAGGTGAGGCGAGCGGTGATCTCTCCGGTGGTCAGAAGCGGCGCTTGGCGATAGCCAGAGCTCTAGCGGTTAATCCAGACTTGTTCATCGCCGATGAACCTACTGCAGATCTTGACCCGAAGGCGGCGAGTGAAATCTTGGAATTGCTCCACTCACTTTCACGCGCTGGAGCGATAGTTATCGCAGTCTTACATGCACCTGATCAGCGGATTGTTGGCGCTAGAGAAATTATGGTGGTGGAGCGATGAAGCTCTCGCAGCGAACGGCATTCGCCATTGCTATCGGTCTTGGAGTTTTTGCTCTCGTGGGCGGTACCGGACTTACGGTTTCTAGCGCTTGGTTAATAACAATGGCCTCTGCCCATCCGCCGATTCTTCTGCTTGGCGTCTCAATTGTGTTGGTGAGATTCTTCGGCATTTTCCGATCTATTGCTCGCTATGGCGAACGCGTCATTGGTCATGAAGCGATATTTAGAAGGCTCACAACTCTTCGAGTTGGACTTTTTCAAAGTTTCTCTAGACAGCTTTCAAGCAAAAGCGGAGAGATTTCAGAACGTACGAAGGCGCTCGTGGATGATGTGGAGCGAGCACAAGAGTTTCATCTAAGGGTAAGTCTGCCTGGAATATCGGCAGCCATCGCTGGCTTTATCACCGTCGGGATTGCATTGTGGATTAACCCGGTTATTGCGATATTCCCACTTTCTACCTATCTGATTCTCGCAATATTTATTCCATGGGCTGTTAGCAAATATCTTGATCCAATCTCGGTCGAAATTGAAGAGAGCGAGAATTCATTTGCCAAGATGATTTCAACGGCATCACATGCATTGGTTGAAGCCGAGATCTATGGCTACGGTGAAACATACCGAGAGAGCCTCAACGATTCATCTCAGAGATTGGGGGAGTTGGAGCGGAAGTTTTATCGACGCCTTTCATATCTCTCCTGTCTAGCGACATCCGCCGTGGCTGCCTCCCTTGTATCTGTGAGCGCCTCACTGCACAATGAGCAAGACCTAGCACCGGTACAAATCTCAATGGCAATCTTCTTGGCTCTAGTTGGTTTCGAGGGCTATACATCGTGGTTTCCAAATCTCTTCCCCGCGGGAAGAATTCGAAGAGCGGCAGAGACAATAGAGCAGATTTCAAATGTTGAAGTAATCGAGAAATCGCCTAACTCTCAGCCAAGGACTTTTAACGTAACTGCATCTAAATGTGTTCCTTATTGGAGTACGCCATTTTTGAAACCGGTAACTCTTGATATTCACCCCGGCGAAACCATCGTTCTCTCGGGCTTAAGCGGCGTCGGCAAGACAACCTTTGCTGCGGCTTTATTAGGTTTTGCAAAGTATGCAGGGTCACTCACTATCGGGGGAGTAGAGGTAAGAGATATAGCTAATCTTGAAGGTTACATCACCGCCTCGATGCAAAATCCACATATTTTCAACACTACTCTCCGCGAAAATTTGAAGATTGCCAGAGATGGTGTCAGCGATTCGGA
>JACCDN010851602.1_pt1 | contig 11401 bp, 12 predicted proteins | sample 7441691 | NCBI WGS metagenome assembly JACCDN01 (sample SAMN15323439, study PRJNA562643) | freshwater metagenome | isolation source: river surface water | place: USA:Blue River Watershed | collected 2017-08-16
GGATGAATTTCATCCAACATTAAAACACGACCGTCCAGGAGTGTTGAGCATGGCCAATTCGGGACCAGCATCAAATGGTTCGCAATTTTTCATTACGCACGTTCCGACGTCATGGTTGGATAACAAACACACTGTTTTTGGTCATGTTGTTGAAGGACAAGAAGTGGTTGATGCTGTTGAGCAAGGTGATTTTATGGATACCGTAGAAATTTTACGTGTAGGTGATGAAGCCGCTAGTTGGAATGCAGTGGAAGCTTTTAGAGTATTTGAAGGAGCTCGTTTGCGTCGTATCGAAGAAGCGAAACAACAAGCAGAGGCGGCTATGGAAAAATTAGCAGCTGGTTTTGAAAAAACAGAAAGCGGATTGCGTTATCAAATCATTCAAAAAGGAAATGGTAAGAATGCTGAAAATGGCAAAACCGTATCGGTACATTATCAAGGTGCTTTAGATAACGGAAAAGTTTTTGATTCTTCGTATCCAAGAAAAAAACCAATCGAATTTAGATTGGGTCAAGGTCAAGTAATTGAAGGTTGGGATGAAGGAATTGCATTGTTGCAAGTGGGTGATAAGGCTCGTTTCGTGATTCCGTCGTATTTAGCGTATGGAGCTTCTGGAGCAGGTGGAGTTATTCCGCCCAATGCTACCTTGGTTTTTGATGTAGAATTAATGGATGTCAAATAATTCATCCTTTACATAAGTTGATAAAAATCTCAAAGTAACTACTTTGAGATTTTTTTTTATATTTGAAAGAAATAAATCCAATTGTATGAAGACCTTAGATCAATGGTTTAATGAATATGCGGTTAGCCATCAAAATGAAACCAACATAGCCATTCATTATATTTGTGTACCCCTTATTTTCTTTTCGATCATCGGGTTTTTTCTTTCGATTCCCTCACAAGCACTGATTGCTTTTTCGGGTTTTGATTACCCGCTTGTTGTGAATTGGGCTTCGGTTGCTATCTTGTTGTTGTTTCTATTTTATGTGCGTTTGTCGTTTTCTATGGCGCTAAAAATAGTACTTTTTGCAAGTGCTTGTTTGGTTGTGAATCACTATATCTCGCAACATGTTACCCTTTGGTTGGTTTCGTTGGTGGTTTTTGTTTTGGCCTGGATAGGTCAGTTTTACGGACATAAAGTGGAGGGTGTGAAACCTTCGTTTCTAAAAGATATTCAGTTCTTATTGATTGGCCCAGCTTGGGTAATCAAGAAATTATTTTCATAAAAAAAAGTCCGAACTAGTTCGGACTTTTTTTTATGTGATGATTAAATATCGTCAAAATCGATGTCGGTGAAGTTTTTTTCAGCTTTTGGCTCTTCGCTTGCGGGAACATCGTTGGTGTATTCTCTTTTAAAATCTTTTTGATGTCTTTCAGAAATAACTTCTTCTCCTTTGTTGTTAAAAACAAATGCGGTCATTTCGTCTAAAATATCTTTAAAGGCGATAAAATCTTCTTTGTACAGATAAATTTTATGTTTTTTGAAATGAAACGAACCATCTTCTTCGGTAAATTTTTTACTTTCGGTAATGGTGATGTAATAATCTTCTGATTTGGTAGCTCTTACATCAAAAAAATAAGTTCTTCTTCCTGCTCGTAATACTTTAGAAAAAATCTCGTCTTTTTCTAATAAATCATTTTCTCTCATATTTTTCCAATCAATTAAGTTGTTTATTTTCTGTAACCAAAAATCATAAAAAAAATAATAGTAAGCAAATATTAATCGAAATCTTTTTCTGAAAGTTGTTTGTAATAAAGTTCTTTATAATACCCTTCTTCATTTACTAATTGATTATGAGAACCTTGCTGAATAATTCTGCCTTCGTCGATGATTATGATTTTATCTGCATTTTTTGCAGAAGATACCCGGTGGCTCACAATGAGGGTTGTTTTGTCTTTGCAAATCTCGAGCAAGTTGTGAAGTATTTGTTCTTCTGTTTCGGTGTCTACAGCCGATAAACAGTCGTCTAGCAATAAGATTTCGCCATTCTTAATAAGCGCTCGTGCAATCGATACACGTTGTTTTTGTCCGCCCGATAACGTAATTCCTCTCTCACCTAATATCGTTTCGTACTGTTCTTGAAAACCCATGATGTTCTCATGAACCACGGCTTGTTTCGCTGCATTGACCACCTCGTCGAACGTTGCGTTTTCTTTTCCGAATTTGATGTTGTTGATGATGCTATCCGAAAACAAAAAGGGATCTTGTGGCACTATACCAATGCTGTTTCTGAGGTCGTATAAATTTAACTTCGAAATCGATTCGCCGTCAATTAAGATATCCCCTTTTTGAATGTCATACATGCGAGTAATCAATGTCAGGATACTGGATTTACCCGATCCTGTTTTACCCAATATGGCTAAAGTTTCTCCCTTATTAATAGAAAATGAGATGTCTTTTAACGCTTCAATATGGGTGTCGTCATACGTAAAACTGACGTTTTTGAATTCGATGGCTCCTTCGATTGGCGTTGTGTTGGGGTTGGTATTGGTGATTTCCGGTTGAATTTTTAAAAATTCATTGATTCTTTTCTGAGAGGCTTCGGCTTCTTGTACCATGGAAGAAACCCATCCAATGGACGCCACCGGCCATGTTAGCATGTTTACATACAAAATGAATTCTGCAATGGTTCCAATGTTTTTGATGACACCATTGATGTACATCAATCCGCCAAAATAGATCACTACCAGATTACTTACACCGATCAGCGTGATCATCAAAGGTCCAAAAAGTGATTGTACACTTGCTAGTTGTAAACTTTTTGATTTGCTTTCGTTGGCAAGTGAAATGATGTTTTCCTGGTTCTGGTTTTCTAATGAATAGGCTTTGATGACACGAATTCCTGAAAACACTTCTTGAGTAAAACTCGATATTTTTGATAAATATTGCTGAAAAATGGTGCTTCGCTTGTTGATTTCTACACTCAATTTGAAAATAATGTAAGATAACAGCGGTAAGGGAAGTAATGTGTACAATGTTAGGGTAGGAGAAACATGGTACATGTACAAAATTACAATCGCAAATCGGATGAGGGTATTGATGGTGTACATGACAGCGGGGCCCACATACATTCTTACTTTTCCAACATCTTCACTGATGCGATTCATCAAATCGCCCGTTCTATTCTGTTTGTAGAAGTTTTGATCTAATTTTTCATATTGTTGAAACACTTCGTTTTTGAGATCGAATTCAACGTGTCTCGACATTACAATCAGCGTTTGTCTCATTAAAAAGGTCAAAAAACCTGCCACCAATGCTGTGCCGATGACCAGCAAGATGTTTTCAATCAATCCACTTTTTATGGTACTTATCGCTATGCCCGATTGGTGCGCTTCTTCAATAGCTTTGAACGACTTACTGATTAATTTTGGGGTAAACAAAAAGAAGATTTGCGCTACAATGGTGATGATGATTCCGAATAAAAATCGAAATTTATATTTTATGAAATATTTATTTAAATAAGCTAATTCTTTCATTATTGCGATGCATTCAGGATTAATATTGTTTATTTTTAGTTAAAAAAAGGAATATTTTTAAAATAAACACACTTCCTTGAAATTGGTTTTGATTACTGATTTATTAAATTTTACAAAAAAACAAGCCGTTGTTTTGAATAATAACATAAATTTGTCTAACCTTTTTGATAAAGTCGCAACAAAATTATAAATATGATTACAGAAACTAATAGCGTAGAAGCGCTTCAAAAAATGAATCCGGTCTTCGGGCAAATCTCGTTTGACAATCACGAACAAATTGTATTTTGTAACGACAAAGATACGGGATTAAAAGCAATAATTGGTATTCATAATTCAGTTTTGGGACCTGCACTAGGAGGAACTAGAATGTGGAATTATGCCAATGAATGGGAAGCTTTGAACGATGTATTGCGTCTATCTCGTGGGATGACTTACAAGTCTGCGATAACGGGATTGGATTTAGGAGGTGGAAAAGCCGTAATCATTGGCGATGCAAAAACTCAAAAAACACCCGAGTTAATGCGTAAGTTTGGCGAATTTGTACATTCGCTATCAGGAAGATATATTACGGCAGAAGATGTCGGAATGGAAACCAAAGACATGGACACAGTTCATGACGTGACACCCTACGTGACCGGTATCTCGGAATCTAGAGGTGGCTCTGGAAATCCTTCTCCAGTTACTGCTTTAGGGGTGTATATGGGGATGAAAGCAGCCGCAAAATATAAATTTGGATCCGATAGCTTAGCCGGTAAGAAAATACTTGTTCAAGGAATTGGACATGTAGGTGAAACGTTGGTTGATTACCTAGCAAAAGAAGGAGCTTTGGTAGAAATTTCGGATATCAACGAAGCACGTCTAGAAGAAGTGAGTCAAAAATATGGGGCTTCTATTTATAGAGGAGATGATGTCTATTCGGCAGCTGTCGATATTTATGCACCTTGTGCCCTTGGTGCTACGATCAATGATCAAACGGTTCATAAAATACAAGCAAAAGTGATTGCGGGTGCTGCAAACAATCAATTAGCCGATGAGAATGTACACGGACCGATTTTGATGGAACGCGGGATATTGTACGCTCCTGACTTTTTGATCAACGCAGGTGGTATCATCAGTGTGAATTCTGAAATTGCAAAATACGATCATGTAGAAACCATTCGCAGAACAGAGAATATTTATCATACGACTTTAGAAATTTTCGATTATGCTTTGGCTCATAAATTGACGCCTCAAAAAGCAGCTATGGCTTTGGCCGAAATTCGAATTGCCGAACGTAAAAAAGAAAAGCTTGCCTAATAATAGGCTTTCCAAAAAATAATTCTATTTTTGCAGCGCGAAAGTGAACGTGCTTTCGCGCTGTTATTTTATACTAATTCAAAAGTTCTTATCCGTGTTAAACAGAAGACATATTCGAGTAAAAGTGATGCAGTCTATTTATGCCATGCATCAAAATGGTTCAGATAATCTTGAAAAACAAGAGAAATTCTTAGCAGCAAGTACTGAAAATATTTTGGAACTCTACTTGATTTTACTTTCTGCATTGGTTGAAATTAGAAAAAAAGAACTTGAATTTATCGAAATTTCTAAGAAAAAACACTTAGCAACACCCGAGGAAAGAAACCCCAATTTACGTTTTGTAAACCATCCGATACTTCTTGCTCTTGAAGAAAACAATTCATTGAGTAAAGCCCTTGCTGATCACAAAATCAACAATTGGAATGTAAACGATTCAACGATTTTGACCCTTTTACAAGAAATTAAAAGCAGTGCGTTGTATGCTAAATACATGGCAAAAGCTTCGACTACCTTTGAAGAAGATCGTTTTTTCATCGCGGATCTATTTGCTGAAATCGTTGCTCCAAACGAAACATTGTATTCGTATTTGGAAGATTTTAAATTGACTTGGGTGGATGATATCCCGATGGTGAATACACAAATTCATAAAGAATTGAAACAGTTTTCTAAATCGGAAGATAGTTTTAGAGTGACCAAACTATACAAAGATATTGAGGACAAAGATTTTGGTGTGACCTTGTTTAGAAAAACCGTTTTAAACGAAGAGAAATTAGCCAAAGAATTTCAAGATAAAACACCAAATTGGGATATAGAGCGTATCGCTGAATTGGATACCATCATCTTAAAAATGGCCATTTGTGAGTTTTTGAACTTTCCTTCCATTCCTGTGAAAGTAACGATCAACGAATATTTGGAGTTGGCAAAAGAATATTCTACACCAAAAAGTAGTATTTTTATCAACGGAATTTTAGATAATTTAGTCAAAGAATTTCAAGAGACCGATAAAATCAAGAAAATCGGTCGAGGTTTAATGTAAAATATAATAATCGATTGCCTGAGCAATCACAAATAATTTAAATTATGGAACAATTAGGTCAATTTTTGCCTTTTATTTTAATGTTTGTAGTAATCTACTTCTTTATGATTCTACCACAACAAAAGAAAATTAAAAAAGAAAAAGCATTTGAAAGCGGGTTAAAAGTAGGAGACAAGATCATCACTAAAAGTGGTTTTCATGGTAAAATTGCTGAAATGGCAGAAACTACTGCAGTTATTGAAACCATGGCGGGTAAAATGAAAATTGAAAAATCGGCTATATCTATGGAAATGAGTGCTGTCTTGAATAAGAAAGCATAGTTTATTAAGTTATCACTGATAAAAAAAATCCAAATTCACTCAGAATTTGGATTTTTTTATTTTTTGTATGCATCGTTCAGGCCTTTTCCTTCAAGAATCATAGGGGTTATTTTTTCAGAGCGGGACTGCTTTGTTTTCTCTTGTTTGGCACTTTCTATGTACTCCATATAGTCATTTTGCTTTGCCTCGGATAATTTTTCAAAAGCCACTTTGAGTGTTTGGTTTTGTTTTAAAACCTCCTCAAAATAGGGGCAAACTACCTTTTCTTTTTTAGATGGTTTTACTACCCGTCCTTTCTTTTCATTTTCAATCGCTTCATTGATGTATCGTATGATGTTGACTTCATCAATTTGATCCATGTGCGTAAATCGCCACTGCCTCAGCGCTTTTGTCACTCCTTCGTTGGCGTTTACCAATACCTTCAAATCGTCTTTTAGAAAAACACCATTGAAGAACCAAATCGTAAAAAAATTCTTGAAACCTCCGATTCCAATCACATTTTTATTATTTAAAGTATACGCAGGAGCTCCCCATTTTAGGGTGGCTACCAACTCTGTTTTCGCGATGCATTTTTGCAGTGCTTCGAGTTCTTTTTGCCAAGTATGTACTTTGTTCCAAGTATGTTTTTCTTCCATTTTTCGCTACTTATTAAAAGTAGTAGTGGCTGTGAGTTGCGCAATTTTGATGATTACTTCGACTGCTTTTTGCATGCTTTCTACAGGAACGTATTCATATTTCCCGTGAAAATTGTGTCCTCCCGCAAATATGTTAGGGCAGGGAAGCCCCATGTAAGAAAGGCGAGATCCATCTGTTCCTCCGCGGATTGGTTTGATGAGTGGTTCAATGTCAAGTTCTCTCATGGCTTTCTCTGCCAGATCAACAATGAATTTCATCGGTTCCACTTTTTGACGCATATTGTAATACTGATCTTTTACTTCTGCAATGACAATATCTTCGCCAAATTGTGCTGCAAATTGATCGTTGAATTGTTTGGTAAGGGTATGAATCAACGTTTTACGTTCTTCAAATTTCGCTTCATCAAAATCACGGATAATCAATTCTAGAACGGTCTCTTCGATACTTCCTTTGAGGTGATGTACGTGGAAAAAACCTTCATAACCTTCGGTGTCTTGCGGAGTTTCTTTTTTGGGTAATGCGTTGATAAAATCATTCGCAATAAGCATCGAATTGATCATTTTTCCTTTGGCATAACCCGGATGGACGCTTTTCCCTTTGAAAGTGATCGTCGCTCCGGCTGCATTGAAATTTTCGTATTCGAGTTCGCCAATTTGACTTCCGTCCATGGTGTATGCCCATTGCGCGCCAAACTTTTCGACATCAAATTTATCTGCTCCACGACCAATTTCTTCGTCTGGGGTAAACCCAACTCTAATTTTACCGTGTTTGATTTCTGGATGCTGGATGAGGTATTCCATTGCCGTGATGATCTCTGTAATTCCGGCTTTGTCGTCTGCTCCAAGAAGGGTATTTCCGTCGGTTGTGATCAGTGTTTGCCCTTTGTATAAAAGTAAATCTTTGAAATAGGCTGGCGACAAGACAATGTTTTTTTCTTTGTTAAGCAAAATATCGTTCCCATCGTAGTTGCTTATGATTTGTGGGTTGACATTAGCCCCTGTAAAATCGGGCGTTGTATCAAAATGTGCGATAAAACCAATAGTTGGTACTTCCTCGGTAATGTTGCTTGGTAGCGTTGCCATGACATACCCATAGGTGTCGATTGTAACGTCTTCCATGCCAATTTGTTTGAGTTCTTCTACAAGTAAGTTGGCTAAGTCAAATTGTTTGGCCGTACTAGGTGTAGTCGTTGAATAGGGATCCGATTCGGTATCTATGGTAACATAACTGATGAATCTGTTTATGATGTTTTGCATGATGTGTTATTTTTAGCAAATATAAGAATTGGTTGATTTTTATTTGATGACAATATCATATTTTTCGAGCAGTCCTTTGAGGCCTTCAAGAGAAAATTGTGCTTTTTTAATTTTGTTTTTCTCGGGATCAATCGTGAAATCGTAACTGGTAGTGAAATCGGCTTTATTGGCAATGGTATCTATGAACACGGCTCTTCGAAGGTTGCAGTTATCAAATACAGCTTCGGTTAAATCACTGTTCATGAAATCGACCGAAATCATGCTGCAATTGATGAATTGCATTTTCTTAAGCTTCAATTTGTAGAATTTGGCATAGTCAAGCAAACAATCTTTGAATCCGAAATCATAAATCACCTGATCGGTCATGGCAAAATTCACATTGGTAAAATTACATTTTGTAAAAAAAGCACCACGAAGGGATACGTAGTTGATTTTGGTATCGTTAAAATTACAATCAAAAAAATTGCAATCAATAAAGGTTACCGCTAAAAAGTCACAAGCAGTAAAATCACAATGATGGAAATTACAATTTTCAAAGTCTTTGTATTTGATGTCTTTCTCTTCAAATATTTTCCCTTTTATTTCGGCATCTAAAATATAATCTGTGTTCATTGTATGGATGAGTTATAGGTAGTAAAACTAATCAAAATAATTATATTTTTTTTCCTATTTTTGGAGATAATTATAACATACTTCAAACGATACATTAATTTGTAAAAGATCATGAAAAAAATACTTTTTATTTGTTTGTCATTTTTGTTGTTGGGTTGTACCGATAATGACGATACGCTTTCTCCAATCATCGGACAATGGAAGTTAACTTTTGTCGAGCAAAACAATATTGGAGGAGTTGGATTGAATATTGATTATTCGGCAGATAATGTAATTTATTCTTTTGGACCCGATGGAATTGTAACCGTTTCTGCAGATAATGCCATTCACACGGCTGGTACACATACTTATTTGTATGAATTTAATTATTTGTCAGGAAATCCTTCACCGGGTGAGACGCAGTTGTATGTGTTGCAAATTAATAACACCCGATGGATTTATAGTTTAAATACCGATACCATGACGTTGGACAATAGTTATGTTGATGGGCCAAGAATACATTTGGTAAGACAATAATTAGGACATAGCAGAAAACAAAAAATCCTTAAACAGTAGTTTAAGGATTTTTTTTGTGACCTCGACTGGATTCAAACCAGTAACCTTCTGAGCCGTAATCAGATGCGCTATTCAGTTGCGCCACGAGGCCTTTTTTGTGGGTGCAAATATAGTAATTCAATTTGTTTTTGCAAGAAGTTTTGCTAAAAAATGCAATTAAATTTTCTAATTACCCAATGCTCGTTTGGTTACATAGGCTCTGTATCCAATAATCGCCATTTGCCATTTCTTTGCCTTGCTAATATCAAGTTGTCTTTTAGTAAAACTTGGAAGTAGTACTTTGTTTATTTTTGCTAGTATTTTATACATTCTTTTTGAGTAAAGTAACGAATTATGTTTTAGTAAGGTCTTTTATAATTTACTTTTTTTTTTTGAATAGTTGCTTTGTTACTGTTTTGATTTGCTTTTTGAAGTTCTTCACGCGCTTTGATCAATTCTTCTTTCGCCTTGATTAATTCTTCCTTAGCTGCATTGAATTCCTCTACTGATTCCGATTTTGGAAGTAAATTCTGAAATTGATTTTTAAAATTCTTCATGCCTTCATCGTCTCTCAAATCATAAAAACCTTGGATAGAAGTTGGGTTTTTGTCTTCAGAATTGTGCATTTCTATTCGATGCTCGCTTTTGATTTTCTCTAATTCTTCTGCCGAATAATCTTCGCCACCTTCAATTACTTTTCCATCTTCAATAACCAGCTGTTTTTTGTTGGGATTTTTGATGATTATTTTAGATTTAGTGCTGCTAAACATACCTTTGTCATCTGGAAATGAAAAAGTAAAAGACTCCGATTTTGGGTCCAAGTCTTCAAATCTAAATTGCTTGATCATTCCGTTGTTACTCAAATCACGTATTTCAAATGGGTTTGAATTCTCTGATTGACCAAAACCTACTTGATCTTGGTTTTTAAAGAAAGTAATCGTAGGAATAGGTTTTGTATAATCTAAATTCAGCTCTCCTTTGTTTCCTTTGTTGTCGTTAAAACTAACTTTGATGGAAGTAATTTCATCTGAACTGTTTCTTTTGATATTCGAATATTTTATGTCAACACCTTGTTCCTTGAGAGCTTTGATGTCATCATTCATTTCAGATTCGGGAGTGTTTTTGTTCCAAGTCATGACGATTGAACTTGAAGAAGTGTCGTTCGACCACTCTATTTTTTTATCTTGTGCTACCACATTTGTTGTCGTCGCAACAATTGAAAAAAAGAAAAGAGCAGCCGTTGCTAAATTTTTTAATTTGTTTTTCATGTGATTGTTTATTTTAGTTTTATTTGAGAACAAACATAACAAGTACGGATTGACTACAAAAAAGGATTTACAAATTTTTAACGAATTTAACTTTTTTTAAGATTTTTGATCGTTTCTGTTTTCACCAAAGTGATTACCCAGTATCCCAACAAGACACCCACTAACCCTAAGCAGCCCATAAAAATCCAATTGGCTTGGTACCCAAAATAATCAATGATGTTCATTCCGATTTTTGCACTTAAAATATGTGCCATGCTATAACTCATCGTAAAAATAGCCATATAGCGCCCTTCTTGACCTTTTGGAGCCCGACTCATAGCAAATGAATTTGAAAACGGAAAAGCAAACATCTCAGCAAAGGTCATGAACAACATCATGATGATGAGTATGCCCGACCAAAAGTTGATGAGCATTAAAAACAAACTGATTGACATCAGCAAGCAGCCCATTGTTACTACTTTTACTTTGTCCATTTTTTTGCGTTCGATGTAGCTTACAATAGGCATTTCTAAGAAAAATACCAAGACACCATTTAAAGTGAGTAACAATCCGGTTTGAAATTCAGATAAATTAAATTGTTCTTTATGATACAAAGGAATGGTGGTGAATAATTGGAAAAACAACACACCTATAATGACACAACTTGTCAAGAAAATCCAAAAGGGTTTGTCTTTAAATACCGATTCGGTCAACACATGATCGGGGTCTTTTTTGTCAATGTATTTTGATTTTTTCTTTTCTTTGACTAACAGTACAAAAACCAAAATAGCTGCGATACAGGTCGCCCCATCTGCCCAAAACAAGCCTTTGTAACCAATTTTCATGATGATCAATCCACCCAAGGCAGGTCCGGCTCCAAAACCGAGATTGATGGCTAGTCGCACCAAAGTCAAAGCACGCGTTCTGTTTTCGGGTTTTGCATATGCGGCGATGGAAACAAACATGGCAGGACGGAACATATCGGCA
>JACCDN010127741.1_pt1 | contig 11399 bp, 11 predicted proteins | sample 7441691 | NCBI WGS metagenome assembly JACCDN01 (sample SAMN15323439, study PRJNA562643) | freshwater metagenome | isolation source: river surface water | place: USA:Blue River Watershed | collected 2017-08-16
CCCACCTTAACGCTCATCGGACGAACCTTGCCGTCTTCGAGAATCTTGCCACCGCCAACGGCGATCACTTCCCCTTGGTCTGGCTTCTCGGTAGCGGCATCAGGGATCACGATGCCCGAGGCGGTTTTACGTTCTTCTTCCAGACGCTTGACGATAACGCGGTCATGCAAAGGACGAATTTTCATAGTCTTAACTCCAGTAAGGACAATTTAGCTTTAAGTCTTAAATGCGGACGACAAAACAAGGCTTGTTAGCACTCGATGCCGTTGAGTGCTAATACTAGGGGCACCCCAATCAAAATTCAAGCCCCCTCCAAAGAAAAAGAGCCGGCAAATGAACCGACACCCGTAAGTTGGATGGTGGGTTAAACGGAACCCAAAGAGACCTGAGTTCTGCAGTTTACTAGACACTATTGAGCCGGTTGAACTACTGCGCCTCAACCCGCTTTAACCTCCTAAGACAAAATAAATTTGTCTGCGGCGCTGCAAGATGCTTTAAAATGAACAGATGCAGCATAAATATTTCTTATGGGTTTCCTTGGGTTTAATGTCATATCCCTCGCTTGCCTTTGCCTATATTGGGCCGGGTTTGGGCTCAGGTGCTGTGGCAGCAGTTTTGGGGATTGTTGCTGGGCTTCTCATGTTAGTCGTTGGCATCGTGTGGTATCCGCTGAAGCGCCTCCTAATAAAACTCAAAACTAAGTAAAAATGATCTTAGTTGTTTTGTTGACATCGGTGCTTGTTTCTTATGTCCTTGTGTGGCTTTTCGATCTGTTTGCCCGTAGTACAAACCTTAGAATTCGTTGGACTAACCTACGCGCTGATCATGCTAACTTCCGGAGGGCTACAACGGATGCGGAGCGACAAAGATTTTTAATTCAAGTAGGGCTAAAAACCCTATCGGTGAGTTTAATTTTATTTATTGCTTGCTCCGTTCTGTGCTTAATCGCGTTTCTACCACTTTGGGTGTTTGATTTCGATAGCGCAGAAGAATTCACTTACATCGTGATCACAACAGTCGCGTCGCTTTTCTTTCTAAAAAGAAACGGGACTCCCTCGTTTTGAAGAAGTCGGTCACATCCACAGCCGTTCAGAGCAACAGGTCTTACAGTATCCTCGATCGCTTAGTCCACCGCGTAGCTCTTGGATTGAAAACGGTTCGCAAACTCTCTTTTGATTTGGATAGGCTTCTGACAAGAGCGCTTGATAAGAATTCAAGGCAGTTAGTTACAGATGATGCCCCGATATACGTATGTGGCCTAGCCCGATCCGGGACCACCATGCTGTTAAGAGTTCTTGATCAGGTGGAATCCTTGGCCTCGCTTAGCTATCGGGATATGCCTTTTGTGATGGCTCCAAATTTGTGGAGCCGGATCAACAAAATAGGCCACAAAGAAGCAACGCTTTCAGAGCGCGCTCATGGTGATGGCATTGAGGTTGGCTATGACAGCCCGGAGGCTTTTGAAGAAATCTTTTGGCAAACCTACTGCGAGCCCAATTCCCGGAGCACAGCTTGCTATGGTCTGACAGAGCCTTCCGCTCAAGTGTTGTCGGACTTTGCTGAATATCGCCAAATCGTTGTTCGATCAAAAGAAGAACCGATTAGCGATCATAAAACCCTTCGGTATTTGTCTAAAAATAACAACAATTTAACGCGCCTGCCCTCATTGTTGAAGGAAAGAACAGCCAAGATCCTTTTGGTTTATCGCGACCCAATTGAAACGGCGAAATCCTTACTTCGACAGCACCAAAGATTTTTGGTTCGTCAGAACGAGGACGGTTTTGCCCTTCAGTACATGGGGTGGCTTGGACATCACGAATTCGGCATAGACTTCAAACCATTCTGCTTTGCAACGAGGATGCAGAATACTTCTCTAAAGCCGGACACAATCGAGTATTGGTTGGACTATTGGAATGCCGTCTACCTGCATGTCCTTGATCAGAAATCCGAACAGATACTGCTTGCACATCACGATTCCATGAGGGCTGAGCCTGAGAAATTTCTGACCAATATATTGCAAAGGCTAGAGCTAGAGGCCGATGCACTTGAATTGTCCAAAGAAATAAATCCTCAGCTAGCAACGCATAAATCCATCCCAAAGGATATCTCGTCGGAAATCATCGAATCCGCATACTTAACTTATCGTTCTCTGTTGGCGGACTTAAGAAATGTGCTCATAACTAACAAGAGTGAAATTCATGGCTGAAATGAACCACGCATCCAAGAACAAGACCGGCTTTTGGATTTGGCTTTGCGGACTCATCGTTTTGCTGCTGATTGGGTCAATTCTGATCATGTCAGCGTTAGTGCGCCATGCAATGCAGGGCGGCCCGAGACTCAGCGAGACGCAGCGTCAGGCAGTATTGGCAATTGCTGAATTTCCTAGCTTGGTCAAGCGTACTATAGAGCAGGTTACAGGGCCATTTTTTGGATCTTCTTCTCTGCTGATGCAGAAAAAAGACATTGAGAAAGCCTCTTGGGTACGTCGATTTCCCGCCCTCACTGATGATGGTTATCTTTTGTTCTCGGGAGTTGCTCCCTCTAGCAGCGAATCCATTATTCAATTGATCAAGATTGCTGACGGGAAAGTCATAGCCGAATGGAAGCCGGATTGGGCCGCTATTAATGACAAGCTTACTGATAAAAAGTATGGCGCTAAAGGCAGTGTAGATGCCTTCAGAGCGATCCACCCGGTGCTTCTAGAAAATGGCGATTTGGTTTTTAACACGGGTAATGCATTGGTTCGCACCGGATTGTGTGAATCGAAGCCAAAGTGGGTGGCAGATAAAGTATTTCACCACTCGAATGAGATGGCCCTTGATGGACAATCAATTTGGGTGCCATCTGTGTCGGATGAGTACTTTTCACATAACTCGTGGCTCAAGGAAAAGCTGCGTGACGACTCTCTTGCACGTGTATCCATTGATGGGAAGGTTTTAGAAAACCACTCTTTCTCGAAGATCCTTGTCGACAATGGATTGCGAGAATTCTTGTTGGGCACAGCAGGACACCAATTTAATGAAGATCCAATCCATATCAATCAAATTTCCGTTGCACCAAGTGATAGTCCGTATTGGAAGCGTGGCGATCTCCTGATTTCCGCCCGGCATCTAAGTTCCATCTTCCTCTACAGACCATCAACGGGAAAGATTATTTGGCACCAACAAGGCCCTTGGATGAATCAGCATTCAGCGCGCTTTATTGATGATCATCGCATTTCAATCTTTGACAATAATGTCTTTGGCGGAGCCCCTTCAACGCAACCTTTTGTTGAGCCCGGCTCGATAAATCGTGTCTTTGTGTATGACTTCGCAACTAAACAAGCCGCTCAACCATACGCCGAACAATTAGCTGCTGCAAAACCCATCACCATCACAGAGGGGCGGGCCCAAGTGTTGCCTGACGGCGGCCTTTTTGTGGAAGAAACAAATTTCGGCCGTCATCTAAGGTTTACAAAAGACGGGTTGCTTTGGTCTCGAGTCAATGACTTTAACTCCGATAAGGTAGGTATAGTTTCATGGAGCCGTTACCTGACAGCAGACGAGGTTAGAAAACCTCTAGAAGTGATTCTTCGTAAATGTAGCGAAAATGGATGTTGTCAGAAATGAATCAAAGTGCAAGTCCTGACACGCTTTGGCACCTTCAATCAGTGACCCAAGATCAGCGTGCACAACTAAAAAAGCAAAAGCCCTGCTGCATTTGGCTCACAGGGCTTTCAGGCGCTGGGAAGTCTACGATCGCCAATCTTTTGGAACAAAAGATGCACGATCGGGGGCTACACACCTTTCTTCTTGATGGGGATAACATCCGCCACGGCCTGAATAAAGACCTAGGATTTACGGACTCAGATCGTCAAGAGAATATCCGACGCATCGCGGAAGTAGCTAAATTAATGGTTGATGCAGGACTCGTTGTAATCGTTGCCTTCATAAGTCCCTTTAGGAGAGATCGGTTAGCTGCACGCAAATTGTTCGCTTCCGGTCAATTTTTAAAGGTCTTTGTTGATGCGCCTCTTGACGAGTGTATTCGGCGTGATCCCAAACAGCTTTATACGAAAGCTAAGCGCGGTGATATTAGCAACTTTACTGGGTTGAGCAGCAGTTATGAGTCACCCGAGACGCCGGACATTACGGTCCACACTCTTACCGAAAGCCCGGATCGCTGTGTGGTTAAAATTTTCGACTATTATGCGCAAATGTCCAATATGAATATATAAAGCCCGTAATATCAATTGGGTAAACCGATAAAATCACCGTCCGTACTTATCGTCAAACCTAACGATATCGTCCTCTCCCAGATACGACCCGCACTGCACCTCAATCATCACGCACGGGATATTGCCGGGGTTTTCCAATCGGTGCTTTTGCCCGGCTGGGATATAGGTTGATTCATTCCCCTGAATCAGCATCTCGTTATCACCGTTGGTGATTTTGGCAGTGCCATTAACCACAACCCAGTGTTCACTTCGATAATGATGCATCTGCAGGCTGAGGCTAGCGCCGGGTTTTACTTCAATCCGCTTGATCTTGAAGCCGTTCCCTTCTTCCAATATCGTGTAGGTTCCCCAAGGGCGGGCGACGGTTCGATGCAACTTCAATGCGGCGTGGTTGGCATTCTTAAGCTGAGCGACGACCTTTTTAACGTCCTGTGCTTTATCCGGGTGCGCTACCAACAAGGCATCTGGGGTATCAATGATCATGAGATCACTAATACCTATGGTGGCGACCAAGCGGTCTTCACTCTGCACAAAGGTATTCTGGGTGTCGACGAAGATGGCTTCGCCCAGCACCCGGTTCTCTGCGGCATCGGGTTGCACCAGATCACGGATTGCGTTCCAGGAACCAATGTCATTCCAGCCAAAATCACCTGGTACAACGGCGACTTTGTCGGATTTCTCCATAACCGCATAGTCAATCGAAATGTCTGGAACTTTCTTGAAAAGATCCGCCGGTATCTCAGCCATCGCTGAACCATTGAGCGGCTGCATGGCTTGCCAACAAGCATCCACAGCCTTGGTGACTTCTGGAGCGTTTTTATTCAACTCTTCAAGAAATACCCCTGCTCTGAAACAGAACATGCCGGAGTTCCAGAGATACTTACCCGAAGACACATAAATTTTGGCAGTTTCCAGATCCGGTTTCTCGACAAAGCGGGCAACCTTATTACCCATCCCCAGAGCCTCTCCCTGTTCGATATAACCAAAACCCGTCTCAGGGGCGGTCGGCACAATGCCAAAAGTCACCAAATAACCATCTCCGGCCAATTTGGCTGCTTCGGCCACCGCCGAAGCAAACTCCGCCTGGTCGGCAATGAGGTGGTCCGCCGCCAGAACCAGCATAACGACATCTGAACTTTGTGTGGCCTCAACACACTTGGCAGCCAAGGCAATAGCGGGCGCCGTATTACGACCAAAGGGTTCCAGCAAGAAACTACCAGCAACCCCGACCCGCTCCTTCTCATCCCGGCTCATGAAATAGTAGTCACGGTTGGTGACGGTCAGAACCTCAGAACCCAACGCTTTGGCGCGGGCATAGGTTTTCTCAATCAGTGATTCACCATCTGCCAGCTTCATGAATGGCTTCGGGTGGCTCTCACGAGAGGCCGGCCACAAGCGCGTGCCCGCACCACCAGATAAAATAACAGGGACCACCAACTGTTTAGGAATTGACATTATTTTCTCGTGGTATTTAGGCCAATTTTAATTACTTGCAGTAGCTTCTTCTCTAAGTTTATGACGATAGAACCATCCCCTAATACCGGATGGCATCAGGAAAATTGTCGACCGTAAAACTCCGTCTCTGATAGCTTGCCACTTATTCTTAAGTCGACACTCCACCAATATGCGCTGCATATTCCATTCTGCTGCGGCGTATTTCCAACCACCGCGACGGCGATACATCTCAACCCCTGCGGTAGCATGCACCAGAACCTCAGACGAATTAACTGCACGAGCACCAGCAGCTAACATACGGCACCACAGCGCATAATCTTCCTTTAGATGCACCAAAGGATATCCCCCAACCGCCATCACCATTTCACGCCGGAAAGCAACTGACATGTGATTAAACGGATTGCGATATCTGGCAAAGAGACGGATCTCAGGCTCAGTCAACGGTACTGCACGTAACGCCATTGGAATTCCGTCCTTTGTTACCTCAAGAATGGGTGCACTTTGAAGATCTAGCTCAGGCATCTGTTGTAGCAGAGCTGCCTGGCGCTCAAATCGATAGGGTAAATTGATATCGTCCGCATCGGCACGAACAATCCATGGTAACGAAATAGCAGCCACCCCTTCATTCAATGCATGCGCCAAACCTTGGTTTAACGGTATTCGCAAGACATGCATCATTTGGGCTGGCGCATCTTGTTCAAATTGTCCTAAAACAATCTCTAACTCCAAGGTCAAGGGGCCATCTACCACAACCCACACTTCATCTGGCAGAAGCGAATTATCAAACACAGATTGGACCGCACGCCGGAAAAGCGGTGGATCATCTTTAGCGTATACAGCCATTAAGACTGCAAATCCCCCAGGAAACTTTGGATTCATTTTTTAATCTAAATGCATCGGTTTTCTTTCCAGCCTTATTGCAAAGGCGGGGCTATTGCCTTCTTCAGAATTCGTTCCAAAGCCAATCCAACAAATTCCCCAGTATAGTTGTTTTCGTATGCCTCAATACCGGCGCGGACACAAGATTGCCAGAGTTGTGGCTGAAGAGCCAATTCGGATACAGATGCGGCCAACGACTTCTCATCGGAAGCCATCAAGCCACCGGCTAATGATGGGACAGCCCCCACTGGTGTCGCAACAAACGGGGTGCCTGACGCCATTGCTTCCAACAAAGTTAGTGGTAACACCTCGGTCTTAGACGTAGAGAGGACCACAAGACTATTAGCCATTTGATCGGCAAGATCGCATTCGTCGTCTTGTAAAAAAACAACTCGATCATATAGTCCCAATTTATGCACGAGAGCAACGCATTTCGAATAATAGGGGCCAGACCGCTTGCCAACAAAACACATTTTTAGATCAGATTGAAGTTGGGCCAACACGCGGATAGCGGCCAGTTGATTTTTAACTGCGGAGAAATATCCAACTACAAGTATCTGCGGGAGCCTTTCCTCAGGGTTAGAGTTGCCTCTATGCCAGTTGACAGGAGCGTTCGTATACCGTTCTACAGGAATATGCAGATGCTGTGCGAGCATACGATCGTAAAACCGTGGTGAATCTGATTTCTGGTCTAACACAGCAAGAATGCGAAGTTTTTTTAAACGCCGAGGTAAAACGAACAGTTTGTACCACGACCATCCGAGCGACCGTAACACATCAAGCGGTCGCCAGGAATAAGGATGCACAGAAACACCATGGCTCAGCATCACCACGGGCAATCCTAATTCAGCCGCAACATCAATAGCTGCATCCGTAAGCGCTGTTTGCCATGCTTCTACTAGAACGACATCTGGGCAGAAATTGCGAAAAATATCGAAAAGGGGGTGCCGATCTACGCACGCAGGTGAATATAGAGCACCCGAGCCAGAAGCAGACACTTGGAAACAAACAACCCCTGAAGAGCCCTCAGAGAGCACTTCTTTATATGCACCAATAATACAGACTCGATGCCCCGCATTAAACAAATATTTAACATGCTCCGCAGCTATTAGAGAGACGCCAGAACGCTCATTTGACGGCCAAGATCTCGATACTACAGCAATTTTCATACCAGCGATGGTGTCAAACAAACTACCTTATCTTGACAGTCTGTGAAGGGAATTTATAAATGACGCTAAAAAGCAATGGAATTAGCACCCAAAGAACTACTGTAATCATGTGATTTGATGTAGCAATCATTCCATTTCTCATCACATAAGGGGCACAGGAGATCACTAAAATAGGCAAATAAAACTTGAGCAAGGGAAATGATCTTCCTATTAAAAAGAAAACAACATACATGAAGCAAACAAGAGCCAAAGTTGACGTAACCAATGAGGCTGGCGCCACGAGAGCGTCATTTACTGGGCTGCCGCCTAATCCATTTGGAGCCCCAACACCAAAACCATTCTCATTGATGCAGATAGTCACATCACCTAAATAGGCACTAAACCAGTCTCGAACAAAAAGCGGAGGCAAAAATGACCTTAAGAAATGAAATCCGTCAATTCCGCACTTAAAGTTGACATTTGATTCAAGAATAGAAGTGCCAAGCGTTATATTTATAGGGTCGCCAAAAAAAAGTATCAGATAATCATACAGAGAACTTCTTGAATATTGATTAAACCATGTCCGCGCAAGGCCAATAAGTGTCAACCCCCCCCCCAAGGGGATCATGTAGCATAGCCTCCACGGCAAAAATATCCCGAGCACGAAAACTATTCGAAATGCTGATACTCTAGTCCCATAAACAAGCTCGGGAAGCACGGCCACAATAAGCAAGATAAGAAAGTTTCTTCGATCCCCGTTAGAAAACGAGAGTAAAGACGAAATCAAAGCAATTGTGAATATCCCCGATATAATTGCATGATGTCGCCACAGAGACATATATTCGAATGACGCCGTTCTATTTTGCAATCCATTTACCAACATGTTATATAGAAGGGGAATAGATGTAATAACCATTAGAAGAACTGTAATATCCGAAATACGCTTGTTCAAACAATACAAATCTTCGAACTTTAAAGCACTGCATGCCCTTAAAAATAAAGATGCTGCAATGTAATTAATCCAAACAACAATAAAAGAAACTATAAACCTTAACGCATATAAATCACCACTTTTAACATACTGCGCATAAAATTTATTAGTTTTGGAGATGCTATCCATAAGAAATAGAGGTGGCACCCATAGATAATATAACACCAACCCAATAGTCATAATTACCGTCTTGGATCGTAAATTTTCTAAAGTTTTAATCATTGATATAGCATCTCGATGCTTTACCTATCTTCTTTATGCATCAATTGAGACATAGGCCAATAGCATTGAACCAGTCTGGCCAAACGTTTTATTCTCATATAAGCACTCGGAAGAGGCCTAGCGCCGTGCAACAACTTGGCTGCCTGCCGTCTTTTCCTGCCTCCAGCTTTCAACATCAAGGTTGCCAAATTCAATCGATTAATGGCACATGCATGCTCCCGAACATCCTCGGGTATTAACTTTCTATGCCTTTCAAATAATATTTTCTGTTTTATCGCTTGGGATTTAGATATCCCACTAATTGCATCTTCTCCTACCCAATATGATCCTAGGGTTCTCTCCAAAAACTTTATCCGTCCGCCAGACTCTACGACCCTAAGCCAAGCGTCAAAATCTTCTAGAGAAACCAATTCCCTATCCTCTGATAATCCACCAATTTTTTTTAACCACGATGAGCGAATCAAAGCTGCAGAATTGGGAATTGGGTTTCCATAAAGGAACATATGACTCAAAGGATCGCAGCGAAGATCTTCTCCAATAATCCTTCGTTTCTCTCGAGGCTTAATAAGGCCTGGGGCACACACTACACGAAGGCGGTGATATATCAGGTCACTATCCTCGTTGAGTGATGATTTAATTACTGCAATGCGGTCTGCATCCCACCAGTCATCTGAATCAAGAAACGAGAGCCACTCCCCTGAAGCATGACTGACAGCCGTATTACGTGGTCGAGCCGGTCCACCCGAATTATCAATACGAATGTAACGTAGCTGCAGTTGGTGCAAATACGGTTGCACTACGGCATGGATATCTTCCGTTGAACCATCGTCACAGATCACAACCTCAAAGTCTCTATCTGTTTGAATAACGAGCGAATCTAATGCCCGGGCTAACTGCCAACTGCGATTAAATACAGGTATGATTACAGATAGTTGTCGCATCAAATTCGTACCCAATGCTTTGGCGTTAAGTCTTGGGTATTACGGTCATCCGCAAACCACTCAGTGGGTACAATAACTAATCCATCCTCATTATTTCGCAACCATGCCCCCCACCAACTAAAGCTGCTATTAGCAACAATGTGATGATCACAAAGAGACATTAACCTTAAATCTTGAAATGCTCTTTCAGCACCATTGTGTTCTACGTAACTCACCTTTCCTGGCAATGCCAGATTATTTCTCACCCACTCCATGTCATCTGAAAATACAAAAAAGTGAGGATCTGCCAAAATAGAAGCCACTTTTCGAACAGCGTCTTCGTAGTAACTTATGCCACAAAGCCCATGAGTCTTTGCTGCAGCTGGATTCGTTACATAATCCCCTCGTCTCACATGCAAGGAGACAGCTTGACAATTAGCGTGCGATATCTCTTTCGCAACAGCTTGATCCATATCACCCAGCACTGCTTTTGGCGTCAATTCGGTACGAATTTGCTGAGCTATGTCAGAGAAGTATTTGTAGCTTTGCCAATATCCATCCAAATAAGTATTGTCAGGCAACTCAAGAATTCTCGGATCAAACGCAAATGCTTTCTCTCTAAAATGCCGCCAGCGTCTTGGAAGTAAGGGCATCCGGCTCAAGAAACGCCCTTGGTGTAATTTTAGCCAAAGCTTCTCGCGCCCTTTAGGCTTGCGCGCTTGAATCTCGTAACGACACAACTCGAATTCACGAGCAGTATTTGAAGATGGCCGATGCTCAAACCAGCTTAGATCTAAAAGAAGCTCAACACCTCGATTATGAGCCAAACTACGGCCGGCAGCATACTGAAACAATTGATTGCCAAGCCCACCACAGATTTTAGTTATTATCATAAATTGATCAAACGCACGCTTTAATTTTTTTATTTTAAAATGAAAAGTTTGTAATAAGGCCAATATTTGATTGGGTCTTAGGAAGTTAAAGCGGGTTAAGACGCAGTAATTTAATAGTAACGAGGTAAAGGTTATCACCCCGATGGTTGAATCGAAACTCAGTTTCCTTGAGATGCAGATAGAAGGTTCGTTTGGTCAAGCCGTTGAACTTGGCCATACGTCGCTTTGCATAGCTCCAGAAGCTCTCGATGCCATTGATGTGACGTTCGCCACTGGCGAACTCGTTGGCACCATGATTGACTCGAAAATGCTTGTCAAAGCCGATATCGACCAGCCCATCGTAACCAGGCCAGCCATCCGAATGAATCACCGAGCAGGATCGATGTGGCCTCGGATAATGCCTTGCAGCGTGGCCTTCGAGCAGTCAGGCACGATTTGTGTATAGACCCCATGCCCTGACTTTCAAAAGACCGAAGACAATCGTCTTACCGTAGGCGCCACGTCCACGACGCCCTCGAACCCGGTGAGCCCCAAAGTAGGACTCATCCACTTCAACCGCCCCATTCAGAGGCGAAGCCAACTCACAGGCTTCGGCCAATCGCTGGCGTATCTTCAGGTAGATCGTATTCACAGAACGAAGCGAGATACCAGTCATTTCTGCAGTCACAGTCGCCG
>JACCDN011150498.1_pt1 | contig 11398 bp, 10 predicted proteins | sample 7441691 | NCBI WGS metagenome assembly JACCDN01 (sample SAMN15323439, study PRJNA562643) | freshwater metagenome | isolation source: river surface water | place: USA:Blue River Watershed | collected 2017-08-16
CTGATCGCGCTCGGCTATCCGCTCGCGGACGCGGTCGCGGCGCTTGCCGAATTTGGGGGGACGGGTAGGCGGTTCGAGCTGCACGGCGAACGTCGCGGTGTTCGGGTGTACGACGACTACGCGCACCACCCGCGCGAGGTCAGGGCCGCGCTCGCGACCGCCCGCAGCGTGGTGGGAGACGGTCGGGTCATCGCGATTCATCAGCCGCATCTCTACACGCGCACCCGTGACATGGCCGGTGAGTTCGCGGGGGAGTACGAGCAGGGCGCCGATTTCACGGTCGTACTTGATGTCTACGGTGCCCGAGAAGATCCCATTCCGGGGGTGACGGGCCGACTCGTGTCGGACGCGTTTGCCGATCACGACAAGGTTGCCTATTGCCCAAACTGGGCCGACGCGGCGCGTGTCGCCGCCGAGCATGCGGAAGATGGCGACATCATCATGACCCTGTCGTGTGGGGACGTGTATCGAATCATCCCGCAGGTCCTGGCGGCGCTGGACGCATCGTGAAACGCCCCGACTATCACGGCGCGACGCCGGGCCGTTCGTCCCGCCCGTCGTCCACGCGGTCGAAACCGCGAATCACGGGGAATCCCGTCCATCGGGCGGAACGGCTCGAGGAGCGTCGATTCACCGAGGGACCCAGGCGACAACGGCGAATACGGCTGACCATCACCCTTGGTGTTGTCGGTTTTTTCTCTCTCATCGCGGGCATTGTTCTCTCTCCGCTCATGACGCTGACCGAGGTTGTCGTGTCTGGCCGGAACGCGGTTCCCGAAGAGGTCGTGCTGGGGGCGGTGTCCGATCAGATCGGAACGCCTCTCGCCCTCATTGATTACCGGGCCATCGAGAGCAAACTGGGGACTGTCGTGCGAATTCAGTCGTTTTCGACCGAACTGCGCCCGCCCCACACACTCGTGGTGAGGATAGTTGAGCGCACCCCGATCGGGGCGATTTCGACGGGGGCGGGGTGGGACATCGTCGACCCTGCCGGAGTCGTCATCGAGTCGACCGACTCTCGACCCGACGCCGTCCCTACGCTCAATGTCGAGGGAATCGAGGCGCCCGGGTTCCGCGCGGCCGTCAACGCCCTGATGGCGCTGCCCGAGAAACTGCGTTCCGACGTGGCGTCAATTTCGGCGTCGTCTCGCGACTCGGTCGAGTTTGATCTGCGGGGCGTCCGCCACCTCATTCGGTGGGGTTCCGATGAAAACGCGGCGCTCAAGGCGGCCGTTCTCAATCGAGCCCTCGGTATCGCGGAGAACAACGGCGGCACCTATGTCATCGACGTGTCTGCCCCCGACACGCTCATCATGAACCGCGTCGACTAGGGCTTCCGCGCCACACGGACAATCCGCGACACGCCGAGCGTTCTTCCCGCGGTTTGCGCCGACTAGCGCCTAACTTGTGGGTGCCTTTCGGGGCGAAAAAAGTCTCGGCTTCAAGTAGAGCCTGAATGTTGGAGGAACCCATGGCTGGCACAAGCAACAACCACCTCGCCGTAATCAAGGTTGTCGGCGTCGGAGGTGGTGGCGTCAACGCCGTCAACCGCATGATCGAAGCGGGAATCCGCGGGGTCGAGTTCATCGCCATCAACACGGATGCTCAAGCGTTGCTCATGAGCGATGCCGACGTGAAGCTCGACGTCGGTCGCGAACTGACTCGCGGTCTCGGCGCGGGCGCCGACCCCGAAAAGGGGCGCCACGCTGCTGAAGACCACGCCCAAGAAATCGAGGAATGCCTCGCGGGAGCCGACCTCGTCTTCGTGACCGCCGGTGAAGGAGGCGGAACCGGGACCGGTGGCGCCCCCGTCGTGGCGCGAATCGCAAAGTCGATCGGGGCTCTGACCGTTGGAGTCGTCACCAAGCCGTTCAAGTTTGAGGCTCGTCGTCGACGCGACCAGGCCGACGCGGGAATCGCCGCGCTCCGCAACGAGGTTGACACGCTTATCGTCGTCCCCAACGACCGGTTGCTGGACCTTGCCGACCGTGCAATCTCGGCTCCCGAGGCCTTCGCGATTGCGGACGAGGTGCTGTTGTCTGGTGTTCAGGGAATCTCCGACCTGATTACCAACCCGGGACTCATCAACCTCGACTTTGCCGACGTTCGCTCGGTCATGCAGGATGCCGGGACCGCGCTTATGGGAATCGGAAGCGCACGAGGCGCGGAACGAGCGATCAAGGCGACCGAGATGGCGGCTCAATCGCCTCTGCTCGACCAGACGATCGACGGAGCCCACGGCGTCCTCCTCTCCATCCAGGGCGGGTCGAATCTGGGGATTCACGAAATTAACGAGGCTGCGTCGCTCATCACCGAGCACGTCCACCCCGACGCCAACGTCATCTTCGGAATGTCGATCGACGACTCGCTCGGTGACGAGGTTCGCGTGACGGTCATTGCCGCCGGTTTCGACGAAGAGCCTGCGCCGCGTCAGCGCGTCGCCGAGCCGCGCGTCGAATCGTTCAACACGAACGAGGTTGACCGGGTCGACGACCACGCCTTCGGCGATGCGACCCCGACGTCGGAGCACCAGAGGATCCCCGCGTTGACCGAGACGTTCGATTCCGTCTCGGACGACTTCGACCTGCCCGAGTTCCTCAAGTCATGAGCGACGTCGCCGCGCGCTGGCGCGCGGTGCGCGCGGACATTGACGAAGAGTGTCGTCGACTGGGGAGAAACCCGGAAGGTGTCACGCTCGTCGTCGTCACCAAGTTCCACTCGGCCGACGTCAATCGCCAACTGTTCGAGGCGGGAGCGCGCGACTTCGGTGAAAGTCGACACCAGGACGCATCCGTCAAGGTTGCAGAACTCGCGGCCCTGGACGCGACGTGGCACTTTGTGGGACAAATTCAGTCGAACAAGGCGCGCGCAATCGCGAAGTACGCCGACGTTCTCCATTCCCTTGACCGCAACAGCGTGGTGGATGCACTGGCGACGGCGGAGCGGCGCGTAAACGGGTTTATCGAACTCAATCTCACCGATGATCCCGGTCGCGGTGGCGTGAACTCCGCCGACGAGATGCTCGCGCTCGCCGAGCGAATTGCCTCGACCGACGCCATCGAACTCAGGGGAGTGATGGCGGTAGCGCCTCTCGAAGAGGAGCCAGCCCGGGCATTTGACCGCGTGGCAGCCCTTTCAGCCGCGTTGACGCAGGCTCATCCGCACGCCACGGACATCTCGGCGGGAATGAGTGCCGACTGGAAAGAGGCTCTCGGCGTCGGTGCGACACACGTGCGGATTGGCACGTCAATCACGGGAAATCGACCCGTTCCGCGTTAATCTGAACAGAACCTCGAGGAGGAAAATCATGGTCAGAAAAGCGCTCGAATTCTTCGGAATCGTCGAGGCGGGAGCCGCTCCGCGCGCTGCCGCGCCCCGTTCCGCAGCCCCACGTAACGAGAACTACCGCCCCGCACCCGCGGCGAAGCCGGTCGTTCGACTCAACAACGGTTACCGCGGACGCGACAACAACTTCGCGACCATCCACACCGTGCGACCGCGCCGCTACCAAAACGATGCCGAGGGAATCGCGCACACGTTCCGTGACGGCTCGCCGGTGATCGTTGACCTGGGACAGATGGCGGAGACCGAGGTTCGCCGCATGATCGACTTCCTCAGTGGGCTCGTCAAGGGCCTCGACGGAACGATTAGCCGAGTGTCGGGCAAGGTCTACATGTTGACCCCCGCCGGGATCGAGCAGTACGACGACTCGCAATCCAACGACGGCCTGGCCAACGACGGCCTGGACGCCGAGCTCTTCGACTGATCGTGCCCATTCTGAGTGCCGTTATCGGAACGGTTCTGTGGATTTACACGCTCATTCTGTGGGCGCGGCTCATCCTCGAATGGGTGCGGCAGTTCCGGCCGGATTGGCGACCACGCGGGCCCATGCTCGTACTCGCCGAAATCGTCTTCACGGTCACCGATCCGCCGCTTCGGTTCATTCGGCGCTTCATTCGACCCGTTCGACTCGGTGGTGTCGCCATCGACTTTTCGTGGACGATTCTGCTCATCGCCGTCTACATCCTCATGTCCTTTGTCGGGTAGTCTTGACCAGCAAGAGTTTCACCTTGTGGGAATCAAAGGAGTGAAGTCGCATGGCGCTCACCGCTGAAGACATCGTCAACAAGCAGTTCAAGCCCAAGCCCCGCTTGAGCGAGGGTTACGACGCGGACGACGTTGACGACTTTCTCGACGAAATCGTCAAGGAATTTCGCGCCATCAAGGCCGAGAACGACGACCTCAAGCAAAAACTTGTCGGTGCACAGGGCCGAATTGCCGAATTGCAACGGGCCGCCGACGCCGGGGTTGCCCCCGCACCCACCGCGAGTGCCGCTGCCGCCGACCAGAACGACTCGGCGACGTCCAGCCAGTTGCTCCAGCTTGCCCGCAAACTGCACGACCAGCACGTCCAAGAGGGGCTCGACGAGCGCGAACGAATCATCGAAGAGGGCAAGGCGCAAGCGCAGCGTATCCTCGCCGAGGCGGAATTGCGTCAGCGCAACGAAATCAACGAACTCGACCAGCAGCGAATCGGTATTGAGCGCAAGATTGATGAGTTGAAGCAGTTCGAGAAGGAGTATCGTCAGCACCTCAAGCAGTACCTTGAGACGCAGCTGAACGATCTCAACACCAGCGGGCAGGAATCCGCCAAGAACTTCTAGGCCAGGGTGACCCACCACCGGAGTTTCTCGGTCCCCGACGGGCTCGTCGGCGAACGCATCGACGTTGCCGTCTCCAGGCTACTGGGCCTATCCAGAAGCTTCGCCTCCGAGATTGTCGAACAGGGCGGGGTCGCGGTCGACGGGACCATCGCGGTGAAATCGGACCGCGTGCCGATCGGGGCGTCGATAGATGTCACGTGGGAGGACCGGCGCGAACCGGTCGTGGTTCCGGTGGTCGTGGCGGACATGTCGATCGTGTACGACGATGACGACATTGTCGTCGTCGACAAACCACCGTTTCTCGCCGCACATCCGAGCCTCGGATGGTCGGGAGACACCGTCGTCGGAGCGTTGGCGGGGGCCGGCTATCGAATTTCGACCTCGGGTCCGCCGGAACGGCAGGGAATCGTCCACCGCCTCGACGTCGGGACGTCGGGGCTCATGATCGTCGCGAAGAGCGAGATCGCGTATTCGGTGATGAAGCGCAAGTTCAAGGACCGCGAAATCCACAAGACCTACCACGCAGTTGTTCAGGGGCATCCGGACCCTTCCGAGGGAACCATCGACGCACCGATCGGCCGACACCCTGGTTCGGCGTGGAAGTTCGCCGTCACGGCCGACGGTCGACATTCGGTCACGCACTATTCGACCCTGGAGGCGTTTCGCGGTGCGGCCCTCATCGAGGTGGAACTGGAAACGGGGCGCACGCATCAGATCCGAGTCCACATGTCCGCCCACCGACACCCGCTAGTGGGAGACGAACTGTACGGGGCCGACCCAACGCTGACGACCCGACTGGAGTTGACGCGTCAATGGCTGCACGCGATTCGGCTCGGCTTCGACCACCCGACGACGGGTGAGAGGCTCGAGCTGGAGGCTCCGTATCCGAGAGATTTGCGACACGCGCTCGAAATTCTCGCGACGCACTGACGCGCCTCACGGCGAGTGCCGACCGCCGACCTAAACTGATTATCCGCGAACGTCACAGGAGGGCACCATGAGCGAGAATTTCGTTCACCTGCACGTTCACACTGACAACTCCATGCTTGACGGGGCAGCGCGAATCGATCCGCTGCTCGACGCCGCGGTCGCTCAGGGAATGCCGGCGATCGCGATGACGGACCACGGAACACTGTTTGGGGCGTTCGAGTTTTGGAAAAAGGCGACCGACCGAGGCATCAAGCCCATCATCGGAATCGAGGCCTACCTCGCTCCCGAGAGCCGATTCGACAAGCGACCGATCCGCTGGGGTGATGGTGGCGAGGACGACACCTCGGGCAGCGGCGCGTACACCCACCTCACCCTGTTGAGTGAGACGACCGAGGGGATGCACAATCTCTTCACCCTGTCGTCCGCGTCCTACATCGAGGGGTTCTACAGTCACCCCCGCATGGACCTCGAGTTGCTGTCCCAGCACGCGAAGGGGCTCATCGCGACGAGCGGGTGTGTGTCGGGGGAGGTCCAGACGCGAATTCGACTCGGACAGTACGACGAGGCGAAGCGGGCCGCCGCGACGATGCGGGACATCTTCGGCAAAGAAAACTATTTCATCGAGATCATGGACCACGGGATCGCGATCGAGCGTCGCGGAATCAAGGACCTGCTGCGTCTCGCGGACGAACTGGATTTGCCGCTCGTTCTCACCAACGACCTGCACTACGTGCACCATCATGACCACACCGCGCACGCGGCGCTCCTCTGCGTCCAGTCGGGTACAACCCTCCTTGACGAGAAGCGGTTCAAGTTCGAAAACGACCAGTTCTATCTCAAGTCGGCGGCCGAGATGCGCCGACTGTTTCCCGACCACCCTGAGGCGGCGGATAACACCCTGCTCATCGCCGAACGGTGCGGAGTCCAGTTCGACACGTCCGCGAACCACATGCCCCACTTCCCGGTCGAGTCGAACGACACCGAGGAAAAGGCGTTTGAGCGCGCCGTGTGGGCGGGAATCGCGGAACGCTACGGCGCCGGGTTCTCCGACGAGATTCGCGAGCGCGCCGCCTACGAGATCGAGGTCATCACCACCAAGGGCTTCGCCGGGTACTACCTCATCGTCGCGGACTTCATCGGCTGGGCGCGAGCGAATGGGATCCGGGTTGGTCCCGGTCGTGGCTCTGGTGCCGGCTCGATTGCCGCCTACGCGATGCGCATCACCGACCTCGAACCTCTCGCTCACGGACTCCTGTTCGAACGGTTCCTCAACCCCGAACGCGAGTCGATGCCCGACTTCGATATTGACTTCTCGACGAAGCGTCGCGATGACGTCAAGCGGTACGTGACTGAAAAGTACGGCTCTGATTATGTCGCCCAGATTGCGACTTACAACATCATCAAGGCAAAGCAGGCCCTCAAGGACGCCGCGCGAGTGTTGGGATACCCGTACGAGGTCGGTGACCGGCTCACCAAGGCCGTTCCCCCCATGAAACTCGGTCGAGACATGTCGCTCTCGGAGATGTTTGACAAGGACAACGAGCGCTTCAAGGAGGCCGCACCGTTCCGTGAGGTGGTCGAGGCCACACCCGACGCGTCGATGGTGTTCGAGACCGCGAAGGGGCTCGAAAGCATCAAACGGAACACCGGCGTTCACGCCGCTGGTGTCATCATGTCCGACACGAAACTGTCCGACATCGTTCCCCTCATGATGAGGTCCAACGACGGCCAAATCATCACCCAGTTTGACTATCCGACCTGCGAGGCTCTCGGGCTCATCAAGATGGACTTCCTCGGGCTTCGAAACCTCGACATCCTCGACGACACGATTGTCAATATCGAACGCAACCGCGGCGAAACACTCGTCCTTGAGGATCTCACCTACGACGACCCGAAAGTTTTCGAGTTGTTGTCGACGGGGGAGACGCTCGGGATTTTCCAGTTGGACTCTCCGCCGATGCGGCAATTGCTCAAGCAGATGAAGCCGGACTCGTTCGAGGACATTTCCGCCGTGTTGGCGCTGTATCGCCCGGGTCCGATGGCGGCGAAGTCCCACACAAACTACGCGATGCGCAAGCAGGGGATGCAGGCCATCACGCCGATTCACCCCGAACTCGCCGAGCCGCTGAGCGACATTCTCGACCCGACCTACGGTCTCATCGTTTACCAGGAGCAGGTCATGCAGATCGCTCAACGAGTGGCGGGATATTCGCTCGCTCAAGCAGACAACCTGCGCCGAGCGATGGGGAAGAAGAAGAAGGAAGTCCTTGACAAGGAGTTCGCGCCGTTCTCGGCGGGGATGATGGAGCGTGGATTCAGCAAGAGTGCCGTCGACACGCTGTGGGAGATTTTGGTTCCCTTCTCTGACTACGCCTTCAACAAGTCGCACTCGGCCGCGTACGGTGTTGTTGCATACTTCACCGCGTATCTCAAAGCCCACTATCCGGCCGAGTTTATGGCGGGGCTTCTGACCTCCGTCGGCGATGACCGCGACAAGCTGGGCGGGTATCTCGTCGAGGCGAGGCGTATGGGTGTCAAGGTGCTCGCTCCCGACATCAACGAATCGGTTCTCGATTTCGCCGCGGTCGGCGAGGACGTCCGATTCGGGCTCGGGTCCGTCAAGAACGTCGGCGAGGCCGTCGTCGACCACATCGTGGCCGAACGAGCACGGGGTGGGCCTTATTCGTCGTTCCAAGACTTCCTCGATCGCGTTCCTCTTCCCGCGTTACAGAAGCGAACCCTCGAGGCGCTCATCAAGGCGGGTGCGTTTGATCGTTTCGGGCATTCACGGCGCGCGCTTCTCGAGGTTCACGAAAAGGTCGTCGAGGACGCCACTCGTGCAAAGAAGGACGCGTCGAAGGGGGACATCGGGTTCGATTTTGGCGAACTGTTCGACGAACCGCTCGTGCTTGTCCCCGAGCGCCCCGAATGGCCTCGCAAGACGAAACTCGAGTTCGAACGCGACATGCTCGGGCTGTACGTGTCGGACCATCCGCTCAACGGTCAAGAGTCCGCCCTCGCACGAGCCGCATCGATTCTTGTCACCGACCTGCAGGTCGTTCCCAAACTTGCCGACGGTGACGACGTCGAGTCGGAATACGAACTAATCGGCGCGACCGAAGGCGACCTTGTGACCTTCGCCGGTTTGCTTCGCAACGTCGAGATGCGGGTGGCGAGGTCGTCGGGGAAGCCTTTCGCGATGGCGATGCTCGAGGATTTGTCCGGGTCGGTACCCGTTTCGGTCCTCGGTCGTGCGTACGAGGAACTTCGGTTGAAACTTGTCAACGATTCCGTCGTTGCGGTGTCGGGTCGCATCAGGCTTCGCGACAACTCCATTTCTCTCATGGCGAGCGACATTCGCGAACTCGAAACGGTCAACGTCACCGAGGTCTCGCTCGTGAAGGTTCAGTTGCCGTCCAGTCACGCGACGACGAGTGTGATCGCCGAACTGGATGAGATTCTCAAACGACACCCGGGATCGGCAGAGGTCGAGTTGCGGGTGAAGCATCGTGAATCGGTCCGTGTGTTCACGCTTCCGCACCGCGTCACGGTCAGCGGGGCACTGTACGGGGAACTTCGACGCGTGCTCGGGCCGAACGCCCTGGTTTAGTCGACGGGTTCGCCGACGGCGTGGTATCGGCGCTCGACGTACACGAGTGGCGAACAGTCGGGGTTTGTCGTTCCGCCGTCGATTTCGACGACGATTGACGCGTTACCTCCGACCTCGGTGACCGCGACGACGTGCGCATCGAGCGTCGCGCGGACGTCTTTCAGTCGGGGGAGTCCGTTGTCGTCGGTTGCCCAGTGTTCGCCGCTAAATCGAAGCGCGGCGGGACCTGCCATCTTGTAGGCGAGAGGAACCTGGTGTTCTGCGAGGAAGTGCAGGACGATTCGCGCGCCGACTCCGACCGCCGAGTAGGACGAGGCGTGTTGGGCGATATTGAATGAGGCCCTCGGCGGTTCGGCAGAAAAGGACGCGAGTGAGGTCGCGGTGAACCCGACGGGGGTCCCATCCGGTCGTGATGCGGTGACCACCGCTACTCCGGCCGGGTGTAACGAGAACGCGGCGAGGAAGGCCGAGTGGGGCGTGTGGTCGTTCATATGCTCCTTGGCGCCATCGAGGGCGACGATTTGTCTCAACGGTAGCATTGAAGCGATGTTGACCACGATTTCCGCGCCACACGGTCCACTCAGCGCCGCGCAGGCGCGTGAGTTGGTTCCCCGCGCAGCGATAGGGGGCGATGACGTTTTCGCCGTCGCCCGTCAACTCGTCGAGGATGTCAAACGGCGGGGGATCGAGGCTCTCCACGACCACGCTCATCGTTTCGACGGTGGATACGCCGAATCGTTGCGCGTTCCAGCGGAGATTCTTGCCGCTGCCGAGGCGTCACTCGACCCAGCTCTTCGCGAATCGATTTCCGAGGCGATCACGCGGGTCACCGCCGCATCCCGCGCACAGGTTCCAGCGCCCGTCATCACCGAGGTTGCGCCTGGCGCCATGGTCGAGCAGCACTGGGTGCCTGTCGAGCGAGTCGGTCTCTACGTTCCGGGAGGTAAGGCCGTCTATCCGTCGAGTGTCGTCATGAACGTTGTGGCGGCGCGAGTAGCGGGAGTCGACTCGATTGCACTCGTGAGCCCCGGTCAGTCCGAGTTTGGGTTTTCGGTCCACCCCACGATTGCCGCGACGGCCCACATGTTGGGGGTGACCGAGGTGTACTCGATTGGCGGCGCCAGCGCGATTGGTGCGCTCGCCTTCGGCGTTCCCGAGCTGGGGCTCGAACCAGTTGCGGTTATCACCGGTCCGGGGAACGCCTATGTCGCCGCCGCGAAGCGTGCCGTGGCCGGACTGGTCGGAATCGATTCGGAGGCGGGTCCCACCGAGATCCTCATCATCGCCGACAACACCGCGAATCCTGACCTCGTCGCCGCAGACCTTGTTTCCCAGGCCGAGCACGACGAATTGGCGAGCGCGGTGCTCGTGACGGATTCGGTTGCGCTTGCCGCTCAGGTGAGCGCCAAGGTGACGTCGCGCGTGACCACTGCGCGTCATCGTGAGCGGGTGACCGCGGCGTTGACGGGTGACCAGTCGCGCATCATCATCGTCGATTCGATTGACGACGCGATTCGGGTGTCGGACGCCTTTGCCCCCGAGCACCTCGAAATCATCACCCGGAACGCGGAAATCGTTGCCGCACGGATTCGAAATGCCGGTGCAATTTTTGTCGGTCCGGACACGCCCGTGTCGCTCGGTGATTACCTCGCGGGCAGCAACCATGTCCTGCCCACCCGAGGAAACGCCCGACACAGCGCGGCGCTGGGCCCCGCGACCTTCCTTCGACCCCGCCAGACGGTTCGCTACACGCGCGACGCGTTGCGTGCTGTTGCGACGGATGTCGTGACATTTGCCCTCGCGGAGAACCTTCCCGCTCACGGTGACGCCGTTTCGGCGCGATTCGAAAGGTAATCGAATGTTTTGTCCGTTCTGCCGTCACACCGACAGTCGAGTTGTGGACTCCAGAACCTCCGATGACGGTCTATCCATCCGGCGTCGCCGAGAGTGTCCGTCCTGCGGCGGTCGTTTTTCAACTCTCGAGACGGCGAGCCTGTCTGTCATCAAGCGCAACGGGGTCGTGGAACCGTTCTCGCGGGAAAAGATCGTGTCCGGTGTTCGTAAAGCGTGTCAGGGTCGTCCCGTGACAGACGCCGAACTGGCTGCACTCGCGCAGCGCGTGGAAGAGACGGTCCGAGCGACGGGCGTGTCCCAGATCGATGCGAACGAGATCGGACTCGCGATTCTTCCCGAA
>JACCDN010087779.1_pt1 | contig 11397 bp, 11 predicted proteins | sample 7441691 | NCBI WGS metagenome assembly JACCDN01 (sample SAMN15323439, study PRJNA562643) | freshwater metagenome | isolation source: river surface water | place: USA:Blue River Watershed | collected 2017-08-16
ACCGCCCCCAGCTGGCTGGGTAGAGGGACAAACCAACAGCAATCAATTATCAAATAAACAAAAAAATATTTTACATCAATGGATTGTCGATGGTTTGAAAGAGTGATGACATTTGTTATCTAGCAGGCCGGTGAAAAACTATTCCGGCGGTACTGCTCGGTCTATTTTTGACTGCTCTTCGTTGCTCAGATTCAATTTAGGCCCTGCTAAATCTCATCTTCGCGCCTCGATCAGTCAAAAAATCCCTTCGCAGCCCAACCGAAATAGTTTTTCACCGGCCTGCTAGACTGACGAGTGTGTTGTGTTTTTTTATTTACATAAATATTATTAACATATTGTAGAAAAACTCTTGCGGAATTAAAATATAAAAAATTATTCAAATAGGAAAAAGAAGAAAATCTTAAATTAATCATGCTTAAGAGCAATGTTCATATTTGATTATCAATGCTATTTTGGACTTCATTGAGAGATGGAGCCTGTTTTTAATTAACATTTTAATTTCAAAATATAGTTTTTATAAAATAATATTTAATTATTTAGAATTCTTTATTTTTTGAAATCAGGGCGCGCTTAATTTTAAAATTTTAAGCAGCTTTTGCTTGTGGTGGATCGCTTTCGATTTTTTTAGCCAAATTGATTGCAAGATTCTCGCATAACAATAAATTCTTTTTGTCGTTTGAATTCTTCTGGCCAACTGCTAAAAGCATACCGACAATGGTTTCACCAATCATCATTGGCGCTAAGGTGATGTGCTCGGGAATTTTTCCTTCATTCCACTCTTTGAAAAAAATGTGATTAATTTCACTGTCTACAACATAACCGTGATACGGTTTTTGTGTTTTATCTACAATACGGAAGAGGCTGGCTTTATTCAGGTTGATTAGTGATGGAGTGCTGGTTGAACATTGAAAATAATCGTCCCATTTCCAGGGTCTGAGGCCATCCTCGTCTTTCAATAAAATCATCGCTTTTTGATATGTGCCATGCAATTTGGTCATGGCGTCTTGTAAAGTGAGATCCCAGTTTCTGTCATCTTGAGCGCTGGTACGAGTAATATCAAATAGAGCTTTGTTCGGCTTAGAAGAATCAGTATCAACCATGTCGAGAACTTCATTTTCAGCAACCAAATCTTCAGGGGAGAGTTGTTCGATTGATGGCTTGGCTGCTATAGCAATGTCCAGCAAGCCTTCTGGCGAATCACTAGCAGGTTTTTGATTTGAAGTGGTTAAAGATTTCAGTTGATCCCAGGCTTGGCGTAAGACAACTTCATCGCAAAGAGCCAATACAATCTTCATATTTTTATTTGTTAAAGACTGATTGATTCGCTCAACAGTGGCGGTATTTGGTGGCGAAGAAAATGCGATAAACAAAATATCTTCCCACTGATAGACTGGAATAATTCTTTCTGTCCATTCGCTCAAGCCAAGCCATTGCGAATGAAATTCGACGGATGGCTTGTGAACATCAAAAAATTTTTTTGACAGTATTGGAAAATTCATCGCACTCCCACTTGATTACTTATCGGAATTTCAGGCTTTTTACATAAGGTCTAGCTATGTCTGGTAACGTGTGAATTGAAAAAAAATGAAAACTGACCAAAAGTTCTCCACAAACTGTCGAATCAATGGGAGGTGTGCGCCATCGTATTCTGATGGATAAGGCTGAGATTTGTTTTTAATTAATCACGTAATATCAGTAAGATATAAAATTTTAGTCGACTGAAAATTGGTCGCATCCAGAATGCTGATTTTTTCTGTTTTAAAGTCTAGGTCTTAACGTTGACTTCTTAACTAAATATGAAGATATCATTCACATCTTTTGAATGCGGCGTGCTATATAGGTGTGCAACTTCAAAATCAGGAGTCCATATGCTGGTAACAGTAGGTATTACATTCTTAGTTCTAGGTTTGGTTTTAGCTAGCCTTGGTACTTGGTTGTCGCCTTTGTTGGCTTTATTTGGCGAGCTATTTGGTACGCAAAAAAAACAACGCTCTAAACATCGGTTCCACTCTCTTGATGTTTTAATTCCTGCTCATCATGAACGTGAGAGCTTGCCTCTGACAATCAACAGTGCTCGTCAGTCAATATCTGCCGTTATCCATTTAGCGATGGAACCTTCTAAAATTGTCGTTGGTCTCAGTGCGTGGACAGGTCCAGAGGCTCAATTTGCAGCTCGCCTTGCTGATCAAGTTATAGAAATTTCTCGTCCGGGCAAGTGGTGGGCTCTGCAGGCTCTGGTAAAACAGTCGCAAGCTGAATGGGTTGCGCTTGTTGATTGCGGAACGACTTGGCCAGAAGATCTTGTTTTACATCTCAGTGAGTACTTGAGCACTGAGGACGTGATGGCTGTGAATCCATCATATCGTGAAGGTTCGCGTGGAATCGTTTCGAAAATGATTTGGCGTTTTGAGGCTTTTCTTAAAAGTTTAGAAAATAAAGCCGGTGGTCCGGTCAGTTTGCATGGTGCGACTATTTTTTATAGACGTGAATGTCTTGTGAAGGCCTTTGAACATCTCGAAGGTGTTGAGTGGTTGAATGACGATGTTGTCGTGCCGTTAACTTTAAGAATGTTATTTCCAGAAAAGCGCATTATTTATGACCGTGATGTGTTTGTAGTTGATATGTCTTCGTCATCGGTAACCTCGGATGTGAAAAGACGCAAACGTTTGCTTTTTGGTAACCTTCAATGGATTCGCAAATTTTTTCCTGCATTGGCTGTGCACAACCCAGTATTGTTAGCTTTGGCTATGCGTAGAGCGTTGCGAGTGATGTGGGCGTGGTGGTGTTTGCTGATTGGTATGGGCTTTTTGTTTATTGTTTTTTCACATTCGGATTTAATTATTACACAAAATATTATTTTGATTGTTGCTTTGCCATCATGTCTGTTAGTCATGTCCCTCGCAAAGGGTCGACGATTGTTAGAGGCATTTTTTGTGTCGCTGGCGTTGCCGTATTATTACTTTTCAACAAGACATAAATCTTCAAACGTCAGTTGGAAATAAATAAAATAATAAAGGAAAAACAAGGAAAATAGAGAATCAAAAGAAGATCCGAATGACTAAACATCGGATTCTTTGTTGCGAAAAGTCCAAGTTAGCTTGGTGGTTACCTTGGGTGATTGTACAGATCAAGTACAGACAATATAAGTAGTAGTTTTTAGATTTAGATTTTGTTTTAAATTAGTAAAGTTAAAAAAGAAAAACGATAACTGTGCCCTGATAGGGTTTGAGAGGTTTGAATGAAGAAGATGAAATTATCTATGTTGTTCGCGATCGCGACTGCTGTTGGCTTAAATTTTTCCGTGGCATTAGCCCAGGATTGTACGCTGCCAGTCTGTGATATTCCTGCTAAAATTGAAGAATTGCGAGCGATGACTCAAAATTCACGCAGTGAATATTTGAAGGAATTATTAAAATCACAAAAAGGCGTCAAAGATCCAGTTGTCCTTGCAAACTTGGATGTTTTTGCAGCGCAAGTTTACGTACTTTTTCATGAGATCAATGAAGAAGACTGGATGGTTCGTGAAGTTAACGACATTAGCAATTTTGCTAATTCAAGTTTATTAATGTACAATGCGATGAATATGGATTTGGCTACAATGATTGCCAAATTTGATGCTTTCTCTGATCCAAGCTTCAATTATAAAGTAATGAATTATTGGGTGACTGCAATTGAGCAGGTTGAAGATACTGTTCAAGTTAAAAAAATGATGACATTTGCTGAACACGAAATGCAATGGTCTAACGATACTAAACAAGAAGATTATTTTGCTCGTGAAGCTAAAAAAGGAATAGATGCAGCTGGAGTATTATTGAGCCGTCTATTGCCAGTTCATGAAGGTGCTTATAAAATTAAAGTGTCTTGTAAACCATCGCCTTCTTCTTGCAACTCAGAAGATATGAGTATTGATCAAATTAACGTGTTAGAAACTTTGGGTTCACGTGGTCTTGTGATCAGCGTTTTGAATTCTAACAGTGGTCTTCAGCGTTTTTATTATATCAACTCATTTTTGACAAACGGTGGAACACAGATTAACGCACAGATGACTGAGGCTAACCCGTGGGCGCGATTGACAGAGATTGATTTGACTATCAAAGCTGATGGCGGTCTTAAAGGAGCTATCAAAGATTTATCTTCTGGTGGAACTATTATTATCGAAGGTAAACCGATTGAAAAACCAGTAAAATATTTCACAGATGCAGGTGCTCCACGTCCTTTAACGGCTGATGATATTGTTGGTGTCTATAATGGTACACTTGGAAAGATTAAAGGGACTTTGTTAATTAAACAATTTGTAGCTGGTCAGTTGGTAGGTTCTTTTGTTTCTGGCAGTATTCGTCGTGATTTCCAATATGTAAATTTTAAAGCGAAACAAGGTGTTGTTGTTTTCGGTAACTCGGGTACAGGTACTCAGAACGATGTTAAGTTAACACTTGCTTTGCGAAAAGATCGTAATGGTAAAGAATTTTTGACTGGATTTTTGTTAACTTCAAATGGAACAGTTCCAGCTGCTACGTTTTATAAAGTTAAATAATTTTTTATAAAAATTAGTTTAAAAAAAGCCGGGAAATCCGGCTTTTTTTATTTGTACTTCTCTCTATGAATTGGATCTGTTTGTACGATTTCTTTGCAAATATATTTAACGCGAATTCGGCACTACAGTCTGCAAAGTTGTTTTTGATTGATTGATTGATTGATTGATTGATTGATTGATTCAGTTGATGATTTTCATTTATTCAGGAATAGAACTGATGACTTTGGCTGGGTTGCCGCCTGCTATTGAGTTTTCTGGAATGGATTTAACCACCACAGAACCAAAAGCAATGACCGAGTTCTCACCAATATGAACACCTTTTAAAATGGCAGCATCGGCTGCAATCCAAACATTCTGATCAATTTGAATCGGTGCAGTTTGCACAAGAGCCTTAGGCGATAGGCGATTTTTAGTAACACTGTGAAAGTCCGTATCCATCATTCGGCAATTAGCAAGTATGCAGTTTGCGCCAATATTAATGCTGACATAGGATGCGATTCTTGAACCGTTAATAAAACAAGTGGCTCCGATATTTATTTTGGCTGCTGGGTGATGAGTAAAAATATTTGGTACAGAATCAAAAATTGTGTCGTCGCCAAAACTGATGGTTCCATTGCCAAAAACAACGATTGGACTTAAAAATGAAACTCGTTTTCCCCAAATAATGTTTGGCGCTAAATTCATTTTAGCAAGCAATGTCCAATAGGGTCGATAGATAACTTGAGCTCTAAGCCAACCTAATTTCCAGCGAATATGCAGGCCATTTGTTTGATAAGAGGGATGTTGTGGCTCTGGAATCAAAGGTATTGCTTGAAGTATGTTTTTTAGAACAGCTTTTATACTCATGGATTTAGTTCCTTGATGAGCTTCGCTGGATTGCCGGCAATTAAGCTATTATCAGGAAATATTCCACTGGTGACCACGCTGCCGGCTGCAATGATACAGCCGTTACCAATTTCAACACCTTTTAAAATTGTAACGTTAGCGCCAATCCAACAATCGTCGCCAATAATAATGGCGCGAGAGGGGGCACTCCAATCTAATGTTATTCGCTTCGGTTGATGTTGATCCCATCTTGGAAAGAAATTTTCAGTCATCTGAATCATTTGCTGCGCACGCAGCGAGGACTCTTTGGGATGCGGATCAAAATCCTGAATAAAAACATTCCAACTCATCAAAGCTCTTTTGCCGATTATGATTTTGTTACGACTGATTATTTTAACGTCGCCAAGCACTGCGCGTTCGCCAATTTCTATAAGCCCAGGGCCGTAGCTTTCAAGACGTGCATTTTCATATATTATGCAGTGGTCTTGAATGCGGATAATTGAGGAATTATCAGCTGTCAAAAAGTTCGACAGGCTCTGAAAACGAACATTTTTTCCCAGTTCTATGTTTTGTCCTCTGAGGGCTAGAGGTGACAGGATTTTTGTCATGTAAAAAAGTAATAAACCACGCGTGTATTGCCATACTCGAGTGGGTCTTTGACAGATTGTTAATATCACTTTTCGTATAAAAAACATTTTTCTCTCGATTCAAATTTTATTTTTTGCGGTTTGAAAAGCAAAAATAAACTGTGGACTAAATTTCGTCACTTTCAGTGTAGAACTTCCAGACACGAATGACATTTTTTGTTCTAAAAAAATGATTTTTCGCTCTGAAAACTGCAGTTTCATTTTTTATTCATATTTATTTTCTGATTTTATCCGCATTTGTTGCAATGCGCAATAGAGATAGAGTAAAATAAAATTTATATGCGTCAGACTATATTACATGTTTTTAATTCCAGTTTAATCAGTGGCCCCGAAACCTTGGTCATGCCTGCGCTTGCGCGATCAGGTTGGCCAGTAGATATTTTACTTTTGCGTGAGAGCAGAGTCTCTGATGAAAAACAAAAACATGTTGAAGAATATTTAACTCAGTTAAAACTCAGTTACACTGTCATTTCTATTCATTCTCGTTATGATCGCCAAGCAATTGAAAAAATTAAAATGTATTTAGAAAATTTCTCTGATTTACGCGTGGCACATGCACATGATGTGAAAGCTTCATTTTATTTACTAAAAGCGACAGAGAAAATTGTAGATAGACAGTTTTATATCGTGAGTACTCATCATGGTGTTTACGCTCGCAGTGGGTTCATAGTTAGACTGTATGAGTTGTATTATAGTCATTTTCTATTGCCACGTTTTGATCGCGTTCTAGTGGTTTGTACAGAAGACAAAAAAAGACTTTTGCAAAGAGGTCTCAGTGATCAACTTGTTGAGGTCCATTTGAATGGCGTGACTCGCGCAGAAATATCTTTGCCACAGCGTTCAGCACAGCAAAAAAACATTCGTCAACAGTGGAATTTGCCACTGGCTGAGAACAGTTTGATATTGGGTGTGGTGGCGCGCTTAGATGCAGAGAAACGTCACTCCTATATTATGCAAGTTATTGCAGCCTTGAAAAAAATAAAACCAGATAGCTTGAATGTTCAAGTCGTTTGTTTTGGCCGAGGAGCGTTGGAAGAAAAATTGCGTCAGCAAGCTATACAGCTGGGGCTTGAAAAAGAAATGATATGGGCAGGCTATCGATTGGGACTTGGAGAGCAATTGTCTGGATTTGATGTCTTGTTGTCGCTTTCACAAGCAGAGGGTTTGCCAATAAATATGATTGAAGCTGGTTGGGCAGGAACTCCTGTGTTTGCCAGTGCAGTTGATGGTGTTAAAGATTTGGTAACAGATAATAAAATGGGACAGTTGATTTCGTCCTCGATGAAACCCGAATTGGCGGCACAAAAGTTGTTAGAATTTCTTATTGATAAACAAGAGTTGGAAAATACAGGATATCGTTTTCAGCAGAATGTAAAACAAAATTTTTCACAGGAAAAATGGTTGTCTCGTTTACAGGAAATTTATCAACAGTTAAAAATAAATTCTAAATTTAATTCTCAATTAAAAAAACACCAACAGGGTGCTGATTTGCGAAAGGTATTGTCATGAATAAATTAATGAAAGCCATCTCATGCTTGATGTTATTGGGTTTGCTTGGAGCTTGTGCTTCGACAAAGCCGTACCTACCTGACAGTAAAAAAGTAAGCAAAATTAAAGGTGAAGATTTTCTCGTTGATGAAAACGAAAGCTTGGACAGTACATCCAAAGATACAGAGCTTGAAATTCGTCCAGGGTTTTTAATTCAGTTAAAATCATCATTAGATCCCCAGCTCAATGGAACATTTCGGGTGGCATTTGATGGAACTTTGAAATTGCCATATCAGGTGAATTTGAAAACCACTGATTTGACAATGAAAACTTTGTCGCAAAAAATCAATCAGTCTTTTTCTCAATACTTTAAAAAAGGTGCGACTATTGATGTCAGTCTATCAGAAAAAAAGTTTTGGGTCGAAGTTCGGGGTCTTGTGCAGAAACCAGGTTTGGTATTGGTTGCTGAGCGTGAAAAAATTGAAGGATTGATTGCAAAAACCGGTGGTTTAAGTCAAGAAAATGAAGCGCATATAGTGCAGATCATCCGTGGTGAGAATAATTTCTATGTAGATTTGCAAGAGTATTTTCAGGGATCAAAAGCACAGAAATCAGCAATCTGGGTTGGTGGTGAAAAGGTTTTGTTTTTGAAAGCATCAGCGGCGGTTGATACTGTAGATTCGGAAAATATTCACGTGATCGGTGACGTAAGAAATCCGGGTGGTTTTGTTTTTCAAACATCGACAGATTTTTATCATTATTTGGTCAAGGCTGGAGGTACCACAGCAACCTCCAATCTTGAAAAAATTGATGTGATTCGTGAAACTCGCAGAGGGCGAGTAACAACCACAGGAACTGCCGATGAAATTGCAAAAAATATTAAACTGCAAGCTGGTGATGTGATTGTGGTTAATTCGAATATGCCCGGTAAATTTGAACGCAACATGCAGTTGAGTTCAACTATTGCTTCTTTGATATCGGCTATTGCTATTCTATTTGTTATATTTTAATGGTTCAGTTTGAAAGGTGAGTATATGAATAAATCAGTTGAGCAGCCTTTTAATTTTAATAATCTGATTAAACGCTATAAGTGGAGTGTTCTGTTTATATTAACATCAGCAGTTGTTATTGGTTTGATAACGCCAAAGTTTATCAAAGCACGTTATAAAGTAACTGCAGTGATCTCGATTTCTCCTCGATATTTTCAAAATCCATTAGTACGCGAGTTTATGTCTGAGGTTTACGATCCGACAGAGCTAAAATCGCAACGTGAATCAATGATTAGGCAGGCATTTGATCAAAACTTTTTAGATGAAGTAGCAAAAAGATTGAAATTCTATCGCGAAGAGCAAACTGGAATTGAAGCCGCATATCGTCGCCAAGAGACATTAAAAAATATTGAGATTATTTCTTTGCAGAGTTCAGATTTTCAATTGTCGTTTACTGAATTCAGTCGCGAATCTGCAATGGAATTTGCTGATATGAGTTTAAAAAGTGTTTTACGAGTTTTGAAACAGCAGCGTGCTCAATCGTTGACTCGCCTGCGTGATTCCATCGGAGTGCAATTGCAAACGATGGGTTCTGTTAAAACAGATGCTAATCATTTAACTGCGGATTCTTTGAAATTACAGATAGGAAAGCTGGCACAGGAAATAGAAATGAAAAAGGGCATGTATTCTCCACAGCATCCTGCTTTACGTGCCAGTATTGAAAAAATGAAGTTGCTTGAAAGAAAATTGGCTTTTGCTTTGAACAATCCAGAAACACAGGAGATTACGTTGGGTGATCTTGAAGGTGGTTCTTCGTTAGATGCGACTAAACGAGCAGTTTATGAAGATTTAATTCGTAAGTTCAGTTATTTGAATATCGCCATTCAAACAGAGAACGAACCGAAGCCGTCTTATTTCAGTATTGTTCGCAGCCCAGAATTGCCATATGCACCGATTTGGCCGAAAAAATCATTATTTTTAATCTGGAGTTCGTTGCTTGGAATGCTGATTTGTTTATTACAAATTGCTTTGCGAGAGTTCTCTGCTGGTAGACTGAATGTATTTGGTAAACAATCACCACGAGAAATTTTTAGCAGCAAGATGCCAGCAGCTACTGTGCAGGCACATTTTGTAGAGTCCAAAAATTCGCGGACTTCTGAGAATGAAAAAGAAATCTAAGAATAGATGGGCAGTCTTTTAGAATACACACTTACAAATGAAGATCGATCTTTGATTCTAACAGAGTTGTTGGTCTTTTCATTATTTATTTTAGCAGCCTATTTAATGGTTAAAGTGACATCGTATTTTAGTGTTGAAAATGAACAGCAACGAAAAATTGCTATTTTAAGTATACCACCTGCGAAATTGATGTTCGTATTGTTTTTATTTCTTATTTTTAATGCCGTATTTATTTTATTTTCTAATGATGGCTTTTCGATTTTATATTTGATGTTGTCTTTGGTGCTCAGTCTCAGTGTGATTCGTACTAGTTTTTCTTTAGCAACATTCATAGCAATGTTGATTTTGCGACCCTGGGAGATTCGTCCTGATTTGGAAATTTTAGAAATCATTCCCCGGGTTTCATTTTTACTTTTTTTATTTAGTTATTTGATTGAGGCCTTGCAAAAAGGTCGTCTGAATATAAAGAAAAATCCAATACAGGTTTTTTATCTGATTTTAGGTTTTTGGGTTTATATGTCAACTTTTGTTTCATCAGATATTTTACAATCTCAGGTTTCATTTTTTGAAGGTTATATGAAATCTCTAATCATAGCTTTTGCCATCTTTCAAGGGCTTGAAACACATGATGACTATGAGGTCGTTACTGATAGTTTATTGATTTCAGCTCTTGGAGTTTCGGCCATTGCTATTTTAAACACAAATATGCAAATCAATACATCACGTTTAGAGGGTAAAGGGGCATTGGAAAATGCCAATGACTTGGCGGCATTATTGATTATGGTTTTACCGTTTAGTATCAAAGGCTTTTTGCATAAGCGAGTCACTTTGTTTAATGTTTTTATTTCGGTAATAACCATTGGCTTGTTGTTTGTTGGTGTTTGGAAAGCTCAGTCACGTGCGGCTTATATTGCTGTTGGTGCAATGGGTGCTGGATATTTTAGTTACCAATTTCGCCATAATAAAATGATTTTACGGGCAGGAGTTGTGGTCTGTTTACTTGGTGCCATTGTTTTAAGTCAGCTCAACTTGGGAAGAAGTTCAGAAGACTTGCAGGACAGTAAAATGAACCGCTTAGGCTATTGGAAGGCAGGCGTTTCGATGGCTATTCGTAATCCTGTATTTGGTGTTGGCTTGGATCAATTCCCCAAAAATTACGGCATGTATGGTGCTGCTAATTTTTCAGAGGGTGGAGCTCGTACGGCGCATTCCAGTTGGGTTTTGATTTTGTCAGAAACAGGATTTCCAGGATTGTTTTTTCTTTTGTTAATTTATTTATTAGCTATCAATCGTGGTTGGTTGCTAGCTGATAAAATTCCTGAATTATTATTATGTTTGTTAGGTTATGGTGTGACGATGAGCTTTTTGTCTCACTCTTATGTTTTATATCCGTACCTGTTAACAGCCTTGTGTTTTGCTTATCCTCAGAAAGTTAAAGAGGATCCAACATGAAAATTCTTTGGATCAGTCCACGTTGGCCACACCCTGAAAATACAGGAGCTAGAAAAGCAACGATGTCATTGTTGAATTGTTTAAATGAAGAGGGTGCCTCTTTGTCGCAGAGTGCGAATTTTAAAGGTACTTTTAGCTTTGATTTGATTGCCGTAAAAAATTATTTCGTCGAGAAAGAGAGTGAAAATGCTGTCATTCTAGCCAGACTCTTGCTCGAACCCAAGCTTAGGTAACATAAGGATTCAGGCCAGGAAAAGGCCCAAGGGACCCAGCCCGCCCAGGG
>JACCDN010041163.1_pt1 | contig 11396 bp, 9 predicted proteins | sample 7441691 | NCBI WGS metagenome assembly JACCDN01 (sample SAMN15323439, study PRJNA562643) | freshwater metagenome | isolation source: river surface water | place: USA:Blue River Watershed | collected 2017-08-16
ATAAATTAGATATTTTTTCTGGTCAAACTCCTAAATCATTAGGGTATAGCTTTCCTGCTGAATTTGCTCAACATGATGCCATTTGGTTAAGCTGGCCACATAAAGAAGAAAGTTGGCCTGGAAAGATTGCAAGTATTTATCCTTCTTATTGTGCATTTGTAAAAACGGTTGCCTTAACCGAGAGGGTAAATATTAATGTGGGCACTGATAAAATGCGCCAAGCTGCAGCCAAAATGTTAGAATTGGCCGGAGTAGATATGAGTAAGGTTCAATTTTATTTACATCAAACCAATGATGCTTGGTGTAGAGATCATGGGCCTTCATTTTTAATTCGCAACAATGCAGAACATCCAAAAGCAATTGTGGATTGGAACATCAATGCATGGGGTGGTAAATATCCTCCTTATGATTTAGATGATGTTATCCCTACTAGAATTGCAGAACAATTAAATCTTCCCATCTTTTATCCTGAAATTATTATGGAAGGGGGATCGGTTGATTTTAATGGTGCTGGAACAGTGATTACTTCAACTTGTTGTTTGTTGAATGAAAATAGAAACCCACATTTAAATCAAGCACAGATTGAAAAATACTTAGGTGATTATTATGGTATTGAACAAGTTTTATGGGTTTCTGAAGGCATTGTAGGAGATGATACAGATGGACATATTGATGATACGGTAAGATTTGTGAATGAGGATACAGTGCTAACAGTAGTAGAGTCTAATGTGCTTTCTGAAAACTATGATTTGTTACAGAAAAACCTGAAAGAGTTAAAAGCCATGAGATTGGCCAACGGTAAACAATTAAATATTGTTGAATTACCTATGCCTACTGATGTAATTTATGAAGGTCAATTATTACCTGCATCTTATGCTAATTTTTATATTAGTAATGGTCATATCATAGTTCCAACTTATCAATGTGCTCAAGATGATCAAGCCATGCAAATTATTCAATCATGTTTCCCTACAAGATCAGTGGTGGGAATTGATTCAACGGATATCATTTGGGGATTAGGTAGTTTTCATTGTTTGAGTCAACAAGAGCCAAGTATTTAATGCTATATTATGTTTAATAAGTCTTTAAGTGTTTTTTTCTTTTTAATAGTTGTTTTGGTGGCATGTAAAAGTCTTCCATATCAATCTACTAATCGTTTTTATAAAAAGCAAACCAAGGATTTAGTTAAACAAATTCAATTAGAACCTTCCTTACAAATTGTAAATGATTTGCCTGTTGCAAAACAATGGGTAGGCACGACTAATTTTGATTTGCGTAAACCAAATTTTGTCATCATTCATCATACTGCTCAAAATTCTTGTGAGCAAACTTTAAAAACATTCACCTTAGAAAGAACCAAAGTAAGTGCCCATTATGTTATTTGTAAAGATGGCACCGTACATCATATGCTTAACGATTATATGCGTGCATGGCATGGTGGTATTGCTAAATGGGGAAATAATACTGATATTAACTCTAGCTCCATTGGGATTGAAATTGACAATAATGGTTTTGAACCTTTTGAAACAGCTCAAATAAATAGTCTGATTTTACTATTGGATAAATTAAAGACTCAATATAAAATTCCAGCAGATAATTTTATTGGTCATGGTGATATAGCTCCTAAAAGAAAAGTGGATCCTAATATTCATTTTCCTTGGAACCAATTAGCATTGAATGGATATGGGGTTTGGTATACTCCAGATTCAACAAAAAATTTACCAGAATCTTTATCTGTTCCATTCGCCTTATCCATTGTCGGATATGATGTTTCAGATACCACAGCAGCCATTCTTGCTTTCAAGAGGCATTTTAGACAAGACAGTACTAGCCAAATGTCTTTAGAAGACAGATCTGTTTTGTACCAATTAATTCAACGCAAGCTTGCCGGTAAATAAAGCGTTTTCAAAATTAATTTATACAAAATATTTGTACACTAACGATTGTTAGTGTAATTTTGGATAAATATTATATCTATGGATTTAAGTTTATCTGAAGAGCAGTTGATGATTCAAAAAGCTGCCCGTGAATTTGCACAACAACAATGTTTACCAGGAGTAATTGAAAGAGATGAAAAACAAATGGTTCCCAAAGAACAGTTATTGCAATTAGCAGAATTAGGTTTTATGGGTATGATGACTAGTTCAGAATATGGTGGAGCTGGAATGGATACCATTAGTTATGTTTTAGCTATGGAAGAAATTAGCAAAGTGGATTCTAGTGTGAGTGTTGCAATGAGTGTAAACAATAGTTTGGTTTGTTGGGGTTTAGAACATTATGCAAACGAAGAACAAAAACAACAATATTTAATTCCTTTAGCACAAGGTAAAAAAGATGGCCAATTATATATTGGTGCTTTTTTATTAAGTGAGCCAGAAGCGGGTAGCGATGCTACGCATCAGCATACAGAAGCTAAAGACATGGGTGACCATTATGTAATTAATGGTATTAAAAACTGGATTACTAATGGTTCCACTGCAAGTGTATATTTAGTGATTGCTCAAACAGATTATACTAAAGGACATAAAGGAATTAATGCTTTTATAGTAGAGAAAAATACACCAGGTGTGAGTGTTGGTGTTAAAGAAAATAAATTAGGCATTAGAGGTAGTGATACCCATGCTATTTCTTTTACAGATGTGAAAGTTCCAAAAGCCAATAGAATAGGTGAGGAAGGTTTTGGATTTAATTTCGCCATGAAAACATTAAATGGTGGAAGAATTGGTATTGCTGCTCAAGCATTAGGTATTGCAAGTGGTGCTTATGAATTAGCATTGGCATATAGTAAGCAAAGAAAAACCTTTGGTAAACCCATTCATGAACATCAGGCTATTCAATTTAAATTGGCAGAAATGGCAACCAAAATTGAAACTGCTAGATTAATTTGCTTGAAAGCAGCTTGGGAGAAAGATCAACATTTAGATTATACCACCACTGCAGCTATGGCTAAACTTCATGCAAGTGACACAGCCATGTGGGTAACTACAGAAGCTGTTCAAGTACATGGTGGATATGGATTTGTGAAAGAGTTTCATGTGGAAAGATTAATGCGCGATGCAAAGATTACCCAGATTTATGAGGGGACTAGCGAAATTCAGAAAATGGTGATTGGTAGAAGCATTACAAAGTAGTAATTTTATGCTCTAATCAACTATTTTGAATGCCTGTAAATATTGAACTGTATCAATCCATTATTGCCGAATTGAATCCTCAACAGGTTCAATTAATTGCTGTGAGTAAGACCAAGCCTAATGAGGATATTATTGAATTATACAATTTAGGTCAAAGAGCTTTTGGAGAAAACTATGTTCAAGAATTAGTAGATAAGGAAGCTTCTTTACCAAAAGATATACAATGGCATTTTATTGGACATTTACAATCCAATAAAGTCAAATATATTGCGCCATTTGTGCATTTAATACATGGAGTAGATTCTGAAAAATTATTGCAAGAAATCAATAAACAAGCCACTAAGCAAAATAGAGTGATTGATTGTTTATTACAAGTGCATATTGCTACAGAAGAAACTAAATTTGGCTTTGATGCAGATAGTATTTCAGAATTGATTCAAAGTGGGAGGTTAGCAAATTATCCTAATATTCGAATTAAAGGATTAATGGGTATGGCAAGCTTTTCTGAAGACTCTCATTTACTGACCAAAGAGTTTACTACTTTAAAACAAATCTTTGATCAAGCAGCTGTTCAATTGGGTAGCCAATTTACTATTTTAAGTATGGGTATGAGTAGTGATTATAATTTAGCTATATCACTAGGTAGTAATATGGTTAGAATTGGAAGTCTTTTGTTTGGAGCCAGAAATTATTCAAAATAAAAAAAGAGGAGTCCCATATGAGACTCCTCTTTTTTTAATAATACTTTATTTAATTCCATAAATGAGTCTCCCAAAGGGGACTCATTTATTTAGTTTTATTATAATCAAATACCAATTGAGTAAATGCTTTCACACCAACAATAAATCCTGATTCATCTAAATAGAAATCTGGAGTATGGTGAGGGCCAGCATTTTTTGGATCAGTACCCTTTGGTAAAGCACCTACATTAAAGAAGAAGCTTGGGGCTTTGGCAGCAAAGAAAGAAAAATCTTCAGCACCTGTTACCCAAGTTGATTCAGATACATTTTCTTCACCAGCTGCTTTGATTAAAGAAGGCAATGTTTTCTTTACTAATGCTGGATCGTTATATGTAACCAATGTCTTAGTATCAATTGTTACATCTGCAGTTGCTCCACTACTTTTAGCAATGGTTTCTGCTGTATGTTTAATTCTTTGATGCACTTCTTCTTGCATTTTTGAATCTAATGTTCTAATGGTGCCAGTCATTTCAGCAGTCTCAGGAATAATATTCGATCTAACACCACTGTTAATTGTTCCTACTGTAATCACTAATGGTGCTTTGGTTAAATCCATTTGTCTGCTCACAATATGTTGTAATCCTTCGATGATTTGAGCACTTGCAGCAATTGGATCAACACCTCCCCAAGGTTGAGAACCATGGCTTCCTTTTCCATTTACTTTAATGGTGAACCAATCTGAAGATGCCATAAATGCACCTGATTTGTATTTAATTGTTCCAACGGGTGTTTGAGAAGAGATATGAATACCAAATACGGCTTCTACTTTAGGATTGTCTAAAGCACCTTCTTTAATCATTAATGGTGCACCACCTTCTTCATTTCCAGGAGCACCTTCTTCAGCAGGTTGAAATAAGAATACCACGGTACCTGGTAAATCTTTTTGTAGAGTACTTAATACTTTAGCTGTAGCCATTAACATAGCTGTATGTGAATCATGTCCGCAAGCATGCATTACACTAACTTTTTGTCCATTGAATTCGGTAGTTACTTTAGATGCAAAAGGAACCGGAGTTCTTTCATATACTGGTAAAGCATCTATATCAGCTCTCAATGCAATGGTCGCTCCTGGTTTACCACCTTTTAATACAGCTACAACACCCGTTTTTGCAACAGGATATCTTACTTCTACATTAGGCAATGTTTTCAAGAATTCTGCAATGTATTTCCCAGTATTGGTTTCTCTATTAGATAATTCAGGGAATTCATGGAAATGTCTTCTCCATTGAATCATAGGAGCTTCCACTTCTTTGATCAATTGATTATAAGCTTTTGGCAGATCCTGCGCATCTGCAACCAAAGCGCTTGTTAATAATAATCCAAGTAAAATTTTACGCATAGTGTTTGTTTTATTGTATAGTATAATTAAGATTGATATTCACCAAATACGGTTCTTAAAGCGTCGCTAATTTCTCCAAGTGTGCAAAAAGCTTCTACTGCTTCAATTACTGGAGGCATTAAATTAGTTCCATCTTTTGCGGCAGTTTTGATAGCTAATAAACAATCGGCTACTTTTTGATGATCTCTATTGTTTTTAAGTGTTTGTAAATTTTTAATTTGTTCCTGTCTAATAGATTCATTGATCTTTAAAATAGGGATGTCTATTTCACTATCGTTTCTAAATTGATTCACCCCAACAATGATTTTTTCGTTGGACTCAATTGCTTTCTGATAGGCGTATGCGCTTTCAGCAATTTTGTTTTGCATAAATCCTGTTTCAATGGCTGCAACACTTCCGCCCATCTGATCTATTTGTTGCATCAATTCCCAAGATTTGTCCTCTATCTCTTTGGTGAGGTTTTCTACAAAATAACTACCTGCTAATGGATCAGCAGTATCTGCAATACCACTTTCAAATGCTACAATTTGTTGCGTTCTTAATGCAATACTAGCAGCTTCTTGTGTAGGCAATCCCAAAGCTTCATCAAATCCATTGGTATGCAAGCTTTGTGTTCCACCTAAAACAGCTGCAATGGTTTGTACAGTAACCCTGCTAATATTATTATGAGGTTGTTGTGCAGTTAAAGTGGCGCCGCCAGTTTGAGTATGAAATCTTAACATCAGTGCTTTTTCATCTGTTGCACCTAAGTCTTTCATTATTTTAGCCCACATGGTTCTAGCTGCTCTAAATTTGGCTACTTCTTCAAACAAATTATTATGTGCATTAAAAAAGAAAGAAAGTCTTTTTCCAAACACATTGATATCTAAACCCTTTGCTTGAGCAGATTGTACATATGCTTTTCCATTACTTAAAGTGAATGCCAATTCTTGCACAGCTGTACTTCCGGCTTCTCTAATATGATAACCAGAAATACTGATACTATTCCATTTAGGTAAGTGTTCACTACACCATTCAAAAATATCCGTGATAATTCTCATGGATGGCTTAGGAGGGTAGATATAAGTACCTCTTGCAGCGTACTCCTTTAAAATATCATTTTGAATGGTACCTGATAAGGCTGATAATGCAACACCTCTTTGTTTTGCTAGCGCAACATAAAATGCTAATAAGATAAAGCCTGTTGCATTGATGGTCATAGATGTACTAATCTTATCTAAAGGAATATCTTTAAATAAGATTTCCATATCTTTTAAAGAACATATAGAAACGCCCACTTTGCCTACTTCTCCATCTGCTAAATCATGATCGGCATCGTATCCAATTTGAGTAGGTAGGTCAAACGCTACACTTAAACCCATTACACCTTGTGCTAATAAGAAATGATATCTTTGATTGCTTTCTTCTGCAGTAGAGAAACCTGCATATTGACGCATTGTCCATAATTTTCCTCTATACATATCGGATTGAACTCCTCTTGTATAAGGAAATGAGCCTGGTAATTGATTACCATCTATTTCTTTAGGCAAGTCTTCACTAGTGTATACCTTTTTCACCTCTATGCCACTATCCGTCTTTTTTGGTAAAGATTCCATGCTTCAATTTACGAAAAATAATAGGGAATAGCCTATTGGAATATTTCTATTTTCGACATTTTCGGCCCTTTCATTTTCAGTTTTAATAGGTAATTTTGTATCAAATAGGATTTTATGTCAGCTACTAAAAATTTAACCACTCCAGTGAGCTTTACAGCTGGGGCAATTGCCGAAATTCAAAGATTAATGGCCGAACCTGATTTTGATCAACAACAAAGATTAAGAGTGGGTGTGAAAGGCGGAGGTTGCAGTGGTATGACCTATGTATTAGGTTTTGATGCGCCAAAAGCAGACGATATGTTGTTTAATTTTGAAGGTATTCCATGTTGTATGGAACCACCACATCAGATTTACTTATATGGTATGACCATTGATTGGCAGGGTGGTTTAAATAGCAGGGGCTTCACTTTTACCAATCCAAATGCTTCTAATACTTGTGGATGTGGTACATCTTTTTCAGTATAGTTTTAAGTTAATTTATAATAAAAAGGCCTCCAAATTTGGAGGCCTTTTTTTATATTGACTTGTCAATTACTTTTTCTTTTCAGACTTGCCTAATGGTTTGTCTTTTGCAAAATCAACTAATACAGGTGCAGCTACAAAGATAGAAGAGTAGGTACCTGTGATTACACCAATTAACATTGCGAATGCAAAACCTCTAGTTACTTCACCACCAAAGATGAATAAGATTAAGATGGTTAAGAACACCGTTAAAGATGTCATAATCGTTCTTGTTAATGTTTGGTTGATCGCTTTATTGATAATCGCAGAATTAGATTGTCCTTTGTATAATTGACTGTCTTCACGAATACGGTCATATACAATTACTGTATCGTTCATAGAGAAACCAATTACCGTCAAGATCGCAGCAATAAAATGCTGATCAATCTCTAATGGGAATGGTACATAATTTCTTAAGAAACTAAATACAATCAATGTTACAAATACATCGTGTAACAATGAGAAGATAGTACCTAAAGAATATCTCCAGTCACGGAAACGAATAAAGATGTATAAACAAATAGCAATTAAAGCAAATACGGTTGCTTTGGTAGCACCTGCTTTCAAATCATCAGAGATAGAAGGCAATACTTTTTGTTGCTTTTGCTTGTAGTTTTCGTCAAATTCTTTGAAGCTAGTTCCAGCTGGGAAATGCTTGCTTAGACCTTTGAACAATAATGCCTCCACTTCTTGGTCGATATTATTTCCTTGATCTTTGATTTTATAAGAAGTTGTGATATTGATTTGGTTCTTAGTATCAACTGTTTTAATAATTGGTGCTTCACCAAAAACTCCTTTTAATTCTTCTCTTACTTCTTCGATATTAACTGCTTTGTCAAACTTCACTGTGAAGCTACGACCACCAGCAAATTCAACACCTTCGTCAAAACCATTGAAGAAAGAAGCGATACCCATTACCAATACAACTGCTGATAAGATATAAGCATACTTTCTGAATTCGATAAACTTGAAATTAGCATTCTTGAAAATATTTCTAGAAATAACTGTGAAATATTCAAAATGTCTGTTCTTAGAAGTATAGATATCAGTGATTAAACGAGATACTAAGATTCCACAGAACAATGATAATAAGATACCAATGATTTGAGTAGTTGCAAAACCTAATACTGGACCTAGACCAAAATAAGCTAAGATAATCGCAGTTAAAAGGGTAGTAACGTGTGCGTCCAATACAGGAGACATAGATCTTCTGTATCCATCAGTTACTGCTAATTGATAGCTTTTGCCTTTGGTTAATTCTTCTTTGATTCTTTCAAAGATAATTACATTGGTATCTACTGCCATACCGATGGTTAATACTAAACCGGCAATACCTGGTGCAGTTAAAGTAAATCCTAAAGCACTTAAAATACCAATGGTAAATAATAAGTTCAAGATTAATGCAATATTAGCAACCCAACCACCTGTATTGAAATACAATAACATTAAAGCGAAAATTACTAAGAATGAAACGCCAAATGCCATTGCACCACCTTCGATAGATGCTTTACCTAATGTTGGACCTACTTGTTGATCCGCAACAATTTTAGCTGGAGCAGGTAATTTACCACTCTCTAAAATTTGAGCTAAGTCTTGTGCAGTTTTTAATGAGTAGTTACCAGAGATGGATGAATTACCAGTAGTAATTGCATCATTTACATTTGGTGCAGAATAAACAATATTATCTAATACAATCGCTAAAGGTTTTCCTACATTTCTTGTAGTCATTTTAGCCCAAATGCTTGTACCAATTTTATCCATGTTCATTTTGATAGCTACTTTACCGCGCTCGTCAAAATCTTGTGCAGCATTAGCAACATGATCACCTTCTAATTCAGCTAATCCGTTATCTAATGTTTTAATAGCGTATAATGGAAGAACTTCTTTTGCTTTTGCATCAGTTGTTTCTTCATCTGCTTTACCATACATGAACACTAAATTTGAAGGGAATTTATTTTTCACTTCAGCTAATGCTAAGTATTGGTTTAATTTAGCAGTATCTTTTTTCAAGATATAGCCAATCTCACCTGGATATACATAAGCACCTGTTTTAGATTGATATGGTTGTGTAAATTGAACAGTTTTTAATAATGGGTTCTTGTTACTGTTTAAGATATTAGTGTCTTTTAATGCAGCAACAGCATTAGAATCAGTCAATCCATTTAAGCTTGCTTCAATCGCTTTGTCAGCAGCTAAAATACCATTTTGAAAATCTTTATTCTCAAAAGTGTACACCTCAAAGAATTGTAAGTTAGCAGTAGATTGTAAATAAGAACGAACACGCTCTTTATCAGAAATACCTGCTAATTCAATATTGATAATTCCTTTTGTAGGATCTGGGTTAATAGTAGGAGAAGCTAAACCAAAACGGTCAATACGCGTACTTAAAATTTTATAAGTATTATTGAAGGCAACCGTTGCTTGTTCTCTCAAATAATTAGTTACAGCGTCATCAGAAGCATCAAACTTTAATTTACCATTACTTCTAGAAGCAAACAATGGTGCTAACTTACCAGATGGGTTTAAAGTTTTATATTCAGAAGTAAATAATGTAATTAAATCTGCATTGCTGTTTGCTTTTTTATTTACTGCATTTGCTAAAGCAGTATTGAATGCAGGTTCTTTACTATAGTTTGCTAAAGACTTGATTAATCCATCCAAACCTACTTCCATGGTAACACTCATACCACCTTGTAAATCAAGACCTAACATTAATTCCTTTTCTTTCGCTTCAGCATAAGTAGTTAAGCCAAAGAATAACTTGGTATCTTTTGTACTATCTAATAAATGCTTTAAGTAAGCTTTTTGAGCATCGTTTACACTGTCCTTATATAACAATTGCTCTTCTTTGTTACCTGGGTACATTTGTTCAGCTGTAGGTAATTTTTTTACCCAAGCACTTGCTTTTTTCTCCATTGCAGATTCATGGTTTTTAACGAACCAAGTAAATGACAATTGGTAAAGACAAATTAAAATAAGCGCAAATGTAAAAAAGCGCACTAATCCTTTGAGTTGCATAATAGTTTGATTAACTGATTTTTAGTCGGCAAATATAATGGAATTTTGCCTATCTAACCGCGTTTAAGGTAATTTCAAAATATAGGGGAGAATTAGGCGGAATGCTAGATCCAGCACCCTGAGATCCATAGCCCAATTTAGAAGGAATCAGCACTTTCATAGAACCCCCAACAGCCATCTTTGGAACAGCGATCTGCCATCCTTGAATTAAGCTACTTAATGGGTAGGTAATAGTACCAGCATCAAATTGAGTTCCATTTAACAATTTACCTTTATAAGTAACTGTAATTGTGTTAGTTACGCTTGGTTTAACTCCAGTTCCTGGATTGGTAATCTCATATAAAATACCAGATGCATCTTCTATATAATTGATGGAATTGGCTTTAGCATATGTAATCATCTGATCTTTTTCATTAGCAGTTGAATCACTTGATTTGGAGCAACTAGAAATTGTAAAAATGGATAAAAAAAGGGCAAAAAAGCCTAAAATTGATGAAAAAGCCTTCATTTTTGATGAATTTTGAGTAAAAATGGTCATTTTTTGTTTTTTATATGTTTGAGTTCTTGATATCTCTGTTCGTTCATTTCAGCACTAAATTGTTGGTAGAGCCATGCAAATCCAACTGATATAATCAAAATAGCTAATACGATCCATAAATTATTACTTCTGCTGTTGGCAATCATATTGGCTCTCTCGTACCAACCCAGTTCGGAGATAATCAAGACCAATACTCCTAAAGAAAGTCCAACACTCAAACCTCTTAAAAAAGGTTTTCTTTTATAATGAGGGAGGGTTCTTTCTTTTTCCCAAAGTTGATAGAAAGCTTCTTCGTCCTTATTTAGCATAAGCAAATTTAATCAAAGCTTTTTAACTACGAGCCTTTGCGTATATTTAGTTTATAAATTTAACAACCCTATGAAAGTTTTTATTCAAAAATTCGGAATCACTATTTATATTTTATTGTTGAGTGCACATTTATATGCACAGGTTTTAGGTGATTCATTTGCAACAGTTCAATTTATTACAAAGGCATTATTACTGCCTACTTTAATTTTGTTTTTGGCATGTCAA
>JACCDN010961359.1_pt1 | contig 11395 bp, 12 predicted proteins | sample 7441691 | NCBI WGS metagenome assembly JACCDN01 (sample SAMN15323439, study PRJNA562643) | freshwater metagenome | isolation source: river surface water | place: USA:Blue River Watershed | collected 2017-08-16
ACCAGCGTACGGTGAACGACGTAATATGGGTCTAGTTGCTATAGTAATTTTTGCATTACATGTGCGAGGATTTGAATCTGTTCCAGCTCTTCCTAATTTTTTAATAATTTCTCCTACGAATGGGGCTTTATATTTGTACTTTTGTAAGTATGGCTCTATACCTGCAACTTGGTCGATTAAGTCTACATTTTTTAATCCTATAAAAAACATACGTTCTCTTTTTTGAGGAACGCCATAGTCGGACGAGTTCAATATTATGATTTGTCGAAATTTAAATCCTAAGTCATGGGCTCTCTTAAAAAGAGCTTCGCGTACTAAGCTCCATTTATTAAGTACTCCAAGGGCTTTTACATTTTCCATTACAAAGGCTTTTGGTTTTACTTTCTCAACTACATCTAAAAAAGAAAATACTAATTGGCTTCTGATATCTTCTGGATCCATTTTTCCTGCAACTGAAAAACCCTGACACGGCGGACCTCCAAAAACTACATCTATTTTTCCTTGGTATTGATCTAGATTAGAGAGTAGTTCTTCTAGATTTCCTACATGAATAATAGAGCCATGATTAGCTTTAAAAGTTTCACACGCATCTTTGTTATTATCGTTAGCCCACAGAATATTAAATCCTGCTTTTGAAAACCCGACATCCATTCCACCTGCTCCTGAAAAAAGGGAAATTGCATTTAAATTCATAAGACTATAATTTTATAAGGCTTATTATAACGTATGTTTAAGATATAGACAATCCTAGTTAAATGGTTACTTATTTTTAATAAAAAATCAGGTATATACCTGATTTTTTATTAGCTTTGTCATTTATTTTTTAATTCATCAAGCTTCTTTTTTATTTCATAGGGTTCATCAATATGTGCAAGCACTATTTCAACGTTACTAGTACCAGCTGTGTTTATAGATAGATCTCCCGTTTTAGCCAGAACCTTTTCAATTATAGATTCGTTTACTCGTACATCAGTGATCTTATCGTAATCAACGCTGATTGTACTAGTTGAAAGCCATCCGTAGTGAACAACGATTCTTTTTGTTGTAAAAGCGTAGGCCTTCGCTCTTTTAAGGTAAAAGAGATTATAAAATAAACCTATAATCAAAAGTAATATTCCTAGTGGAAAGAATATCAGCATTAATCCTAAGGAAATAATAATCGTATTAATTGCTCCAATGTTGGTATATCTTTTACCAATAGTAAATTCATATTTTATTTCCTCATGATGATTAAGTACTTTTTGCCAAATTTTTTCATAGACCATATTCCTATTAAAGTTATGTCCTTCATATGAAGGAACCTTTATAAAATTGTGTAAACAAAAAAGGGCAGCCGACACCTGCTACCCACATACATTGAACCCCGAAGGGCGCAATTGTGGAGGTGCGGCTGCCCTTTCTGATCACAATTGACCATAAAGGCAGCCGCCCAATTCGGGGGTATCCAATGTATATAGGTAGCAGTATATTTATACTTTATTTTGAGTATAAAATCAAGCCATACCTATATGGATGACGCGATTCCTATCTGGAGTCAAGGCAAGCTGTTGGTAACTCTAAAATTCTTCTTTCCACAGATTTCCCATAATAGTTCCGTATTTTTCTCTTTCAATGTCTTGTTGAATTGTTCCCGGGCGTGCTTGGCTGTTAAATTTAGATATAGCATACCAATTTCTTTTGGGGCCTTTTAATTGTACAAGCTCATCTGAGGTATAAAATGAAGGCCGAATTGGTGTTTTTATTACTTCCAAAACTAGCATCACAAGGGCATCCATAAGATCGTCATGTCGTTCAACCCCAAAGCCTGTCAGTTGTTGAATTAGGCGTTCACAACCTTTTTGTGGAAAGCGAACATGACCCGTCTCTATCATGTGACTGATACTCATCAGTCTCGAGTGTTTGTCTCCATGCGGAACAAAGTCTTTTACGTGGAGTCCTCGATTTTTGAGCTGTTGAGAAGCAGCCTGCTGAAAACCGACTGTTTCAATAACGATTTTTGAGGCTCGTTGACCAGTATGACTTTTTACAATATGTTCTGCTTTGTTCAATATTTCCGAAAATTGTAGTCGTTCGTTGACTACATACGGGAGGATATAAATGTACCATTGCGTTTCGGTATGGTGACGGTAAATTTTCGCCGTTACCATAGCGGTGTAGTCGGCGGTTTCTTTTTCTGAGATAGCAAGATCAATCCCTGTAATAGTATAGATAAGTTCATATGTTCGATCACTCGGGTTTGGTAGTTCATCATAATGAAAAATCCATTCTGGATAAATGATCTGTGCCTCACTAGGTAATATACGAAGCAAAAATTCTCGATTCCAAGAAATATTATTTCCAATACGACGTTTTTCTTTTTCAATGTCTTCCATCGTTGGGTATTTCCCTGGCCAGAGAATTTGATCGTTGTCATTCAAGAGGGGATACTCTTTATATACTCCATCCATATCTCCATTTTCAATGGATTTTTTCAAACGCATCACAAGAGAGTCCTCGTGAAGCAAGTTTCCGATAATAAAAATATGTGTGGTTTTATCGCCCAGTGGCACAACGTCTCCGGTAAAAGATTGATACAATTTGTCTCGAGATTCTCTGCTTCGTACAGAATCAAGATCTTCTACGTCGTCGAGGATGATTAAATCAGGTCGATGAGCTCTATGCTTGGTTCCTCGAAAACTTTGATCGATGGAAGCAACCGTAATACGAGCATCAAAATTGGAAATCAGAATCGAAGACGCATTCCAATCACTGATGGGTTCCTCTTGAAATGGCCCAAGGTCTGAACGGAGTAGGTCATTACTCTCCAGTTCTTCTTTAATATTTCTCATCGTCCTTTTGGCTGTTTCCTGCGTCTTACAAAGAATGAGGACGTACTTCTTTTGGAGTTTACCAATTACCGACCATATAGGGAGGGAGTTAGAAACAATGGTTGTTTTTCCAGACCCTCGGAAAGAAACAATCACAGAGAGCCTGTTATTTGTGTCTTCTGTCAATTGAAATATCTCCTTTTGAAACGGAGCTGTCTCATAACTGACGTGTTCACTGAAATACATATTGAAAAACCAATAGTGGCTTTCATGGGCAAGAGCCTTGCGGGTTTTTTTATTGTGAATTACGCCTTCGATAATTTTTTTATCCAAACCAAAGTTTACATCTTGCATATTATATAATAGTTAAATTTAAATAATTTCTTCATCCAATCCTGCCAGTTCCAGGGCTTTCTTAATGAGAGCCTCTTGTTCTGGAGTGAGTGGCGTATTGTCCATTTCTAATTTTCCTTTGAGTTCAACTTTTGAGCTATACCCTTTGTGGTGGGTCTGGAGCCAAAAGGTAATGGCCCGAAGGTTTTTATCTTTGATAGCAGAGATAAGTTGCGATTCTGCCATGTCATTGATAAGGAGCGATCCTTCAACAATGGCTTCATCAGCCAACTTGGAAAACTCTTCGTCATCTTTTCGCCAGCGGTAATATGTCGCTCTGCCAATGCCAGTTTTTTCACAGGCAACCTGCACAATCGGAGTTTTTTTAAATTGCTCTAGTAGCTGTTGCTTTTGTTTTTCTGTAATCATAAAAGTTTTGCTTTTAAATGAGTAAGTTTTTCATAGCGACGAACTATCAGATCACAAAAGATTGGTTCCATTTCTACTAGAAATACTTTACGCTTCAGTTGTTCGCAAGCAATCAGAGTACTGCCTGATCCACCAAAGAGGTCAAGAATAGGGTCTCCTGGCTTGGTGCAACGGCGAATGGCTTTCTCATGCAGAGTAGGTGGTTTTTCCGTTGGATGTTCGTAACCACTTCCAGCAACTCGTTTCGCAATCCAAATATTGAAGAGGTCAAAGACGTCATCGACAAGATTATTTCCTGTGCCGACTTCTTTGTTGAGAACCTCATTGAGGTTTCTCAGAGTAGAGGAAAGATATGGACTTCCTCGGGTGGCATATACACATGGCTCATATACTTTATTGAAAGCAATCTGAGGCGTGGGGTTCTGGTTATTTTTCAGCCACAGGCACACTCTTCTATTGGTGAGTTTGTTTTCTTCAAAAATGTTTTGGAGGAGTCCAATATATTTTTCATCACAGTAGTAGAAGACATGGCAATCTGGACTGGAGAACTGTAGCGCATTTTGTAGGGTACGAGCTAAAAATATTTTGTAGTCTGTATCTGTTTTGCTATCGTTCGTTTTTCCACCATAGCCTTTTTTGTTACCAATACCTTTGTTGTAGTCGAGAGAAATATTGTAGGGGGGATCAGTGTAGATCATGCCAATGGTATTTTTACCCAGGAGTTTTTTGAGGGTTTCTTCTTTGGTGGAGTCGCCACAGATAAGTCTGTGATTGCCAAGTTGGTAAATATCTCCGAGTTTTGTCTTTGGTTTTTTTATTTTCTGCAGTTCTTTCTCAACATCAAAGTTGTCTTCTTCTGTTTCTAGCGAGTCATCCCAAATAGAGGAGAGGTCATTGTCATCGAAACCAATCTCTTGAAGAAATTCAATATCCCATGATTTGAGAAGCTCATAGTCCCATTCACCTGTATTGCGGTTCAAGCGAAGATTCAATTCTTTTTCCTTTACTAGGTCTGGAATATTGAGGTAGACCACTGGGACTTCTTTGAATCCCATTTCTTTGGCGACTGACCAGCGGAAGTGTCCACCTATAATGATGTTTTTTCGATTGGATGACCCATTGACTATGATTGGATCGACCAGACCAAATCGTTTGATACTCTCTTTGAGTTTTTCGGCGGCGACCTTGTCCCACTTGCGGGGGTTGTAGTCCGCGGGGTTGAGAGAGTATATTTTGACGTATTGAATTTTGAGACCTACTGGTTGTTTTAACATAAAATATGGCTAAATTTGAATAAAAAAGGAACCGGCTGTTGCCGGTTCCTATAGAACTCTTGGTGCCCTAAAAGCTGAATATTGTGATGGCGGTCTCAGTATGGAGAGTGCCATGGTTAGCAGTAGTGCGAAGATATTTTATCACTAGATTATCAAGGTGTCAATTCCTTAGGAAAAAAACTTGACGGCAGTCTGATTTTTTGCTAAAATTGAAGACAGAATGGAATTTATAAATTCTACTTCGTATATACTTATGCACACCCTTCAAAAAAGAATTTTGGATCTGACAAATGGTAAAGAAGTTGGACAAATAACTTTGCGAGAACTTGGACGTTTGATTGGAGAGGAGCATCCTCAAAAAGTGAAACACCATCTCTCTCAGCTAGAAATGAAAGGGTATATTCAAGTACGACGCAACGCAAATCTTTTGGAAATCATTAACCTTCACAAGACCTTTGATAAGGAATCAGTTCAGAAAGGTATGTGGCTTGATATTCCTATTCTTGGATCTGCAAATTGTGGGCCTGCTACGATTTATGCGGATGAAGTGATTGAAGGTTATGTGAGAGTATCTGAAACAATGGTTCCAAGTAAAAAAGGTCTCTTTGCTATCAAAGCGGTTGGTGACTCCATGAATCGTGCAAATATAGATGAGCGTTCAATTGAAGATGGTGATTACGTTATTGTGGACAGTACATATAATTCTCCAAAGTCTGCTGATTATATTTTGTCTGTAATGGATGGCGTTGCAAATATTAAAAAATATATTTTTGATCGACCAAATAAGCAAATCATGTTGATTTCTGAGTCCAACAAAGAATTTCCTCCAATATATATACATCCTGACGACGAAGCAGGATACAAAATTAGTGGAAAAGTTATTTCAGTCTTAAAAAAACCGAAAGGTTAACTCTAAAAAAATATGGCAAACTATCATGTGTCGAAAGACAAAGAAGAACAAAAGTGGGCAGTACAAAAAGCAGGTGGAGATCGTAGAAGTGCTTTTGCTGATACACAGAAAGAAGCAGAAAAACTCGCAAAACAATTTTCATCAAATAATGGCGGCGGTGAAGTTCGCATTCATGGATTAGATGGTAAAATTCGTGACAGTGATACCGTTAAACCTGGGAATGATCCATTTCCACCAAAAGATACAAAAAATTAAACCCTCAAGCTTGGACATTTTATTGTCCAGGCTTTTTTTAAATTAAAGATGATTATATGCTTTTAACTACACAAGCTAAACCCAATCCAAGAGGCAAAGATCGTTCAAAGAAGGCACTCTTTCCTTTACAGTTAGCGGCCGAGTGGTTCGATATTAAAAATATTGGTTCTAGTGGTGTTATATTGAACACCTTAAAACTACAACATATTGCCTATAATGGTGATAAGTCTTACTGGAAAGATTTATATTTATTCCCAATTAATTTGGCACGAATTGTACCTACTCATATTGCGCCTGGAAAAACATTTAGAATACATTCTGGTCCTACTATTCCTATAGGAAACTTGGCTGATGTTGATAGGATTGGTGCTGATTATCATTACTTTACGGGACAGCCATACGTATTAAATAATAGTCAAGGTGATGGTATAAGAATATATAAAGAAAGTACAAATGAAACACTAGATCAAGCTTTTTATGAACCAAACCCAGAAGAAGGAAAAATTTTACAGAGAACAGAAAATGATTGGTTGATTTAATATGAGAAAAAATAACAAAAAAGAATGCCCTGAGTGTTTAAGTCTAAACGTAATTGATACAGGTAGCGGAATAGGAAAGGTAACTAATTACTGTCCAGGTGATGTAATTTTAGATACCCCTCTAAATTTTGAATATATATGTAAGGAATGTAGTCAAAGATTTATAGTAGTAGAATATCCTGTTTGTCCAAAGTGTGCTTCTGAAAATATAAAACAAAATGGTCCATTTGCACCTATAAAACATGAAGGTCAACCCTCACATCGTGGGCCTTTAGCTGTTTATTATCATTGTTGGGACTGTGAGAATGATTGGGAAGGAATGGTTAACCTTTAATATCTGAATTATATGAAAGAAAGTTCTGTAAAAAAAAGAAAAGAGTCTCCAACGCAATATTTTGATTCTAAAGAGGGAAAATTTTGTGTTTACGAAGTATACCCTAAATCTAAAAAAACAGTTTATTATATACAGGGTAGTCAGGCTAAATATCTCAGCAAAATAACATTGGAAGGTTATCAAGGTCTACCTCCTGGAATCTTTCTATATAAGGATGGTTATGGTTTTAGTAAAAAAGGAATAATTTTGTTGGCAACACTAAAAAGATATCTTGGCGCTAACAAAGTATTTAACTTAACTATTTGTAGTAGTCCTAAAAAGTCTATTATACAAAGATCAAATGATATTACCCTCATAATATCTTATGACGACTTTCGTAGTCTACTTTTGCGACTCGGTAGAATTAGTGAGGATAATAACCAACACCTACGTGAGGCAATAGCTTCTTTTTTAAGTACAAAATTTCCTAAAAAGATACAGCTTAATTCAATAAACTTTGATGAGTATAGTGGGGGAGAAATCGCAGCCATTTTAAGAAGAAATAATGTTGCAAAAAAGTTGAATGACGAAGATTTAAGATCACTTCAAAGCTTTTTTCCTCAAATTTTTGAGGCTGCTTTAAAAAGTAGAAAAAATTTAACACTCTCTCAAAGAGGTGTGCTTATTGAAAAGACAAAAAATACTACAGATAAAATTTTTCTTGACGAGGTAATCAAAGAATTTGAAAGGAACTTAGCAAAGAAAAATTTAAGTGAAGAAGTCTGGCAAAAGTTTCTTGGGGAAAAAGTCTTTCGTTTTTTAGCAAACTATATCACTTCCATTGAAAAACAAAATATCAGCCTTGATATTAGTTATCCAGACTTTGTCTTAGCGGATGTTTATGGATTTATTGACGTGTTTGAAATTAAACGACCAGATACTCCTCTATTAGCTTTTGATGATAGTCATGAAAATTATTATTGGAAACAAGATGTTGTAAAGGCAGTAGCTCAAATAGAAAATTATATTGATAAAGTAATATCTAATGCAGATGACTACATCCGAGCAATTAAAAGAAAAAAACATATAGATATTCGTGTAGTTAGACCCCGTGGGTATATAATTGCAGGAACAAGCAAACAATTTGGCAATAAGAAAGAGTCAGAAGATTTTAGAAAGTTAGGAACTTCTTTGAAAAATATTAGCTTTATTCTATATGACGAGTTATTAGAGAATCTAAAAAATCTTCGATCTAAATTACAATAAATATTGTCTTTTGAATAGTAATATGCAAAAGCATTTAAAACCACGTCAAGAATATATCGATCAATACGACATGTACACAGTCGATATTTGTCGTAGGCTTGAAAAACTGTCGGAAGAGACTGATATCTCTGAAGAGGGCGAAAAAATAACTAGAGGACAATCTGGATCTATTAAAAAAGTGGCAAAGAATCTCATGCTTTATTTTCAAAAGGGTGAGAGATATCTCAATAAAGAAAAAATAGTAAATGAATGGATGAAAATAGACCAGCAAAAAGATGAACTATACGAATCAGCTCAACCACCAGAAGGTATTCGTTGTCTAACTTGCAGAAATAAGGTTCTACCTACAATTAAGGAATTGTGGTATGGTCGTGATGATGATTCGGATCGGGTGTTATTCATGTTTGATTGTCCGAATAAATGCCTTCCTCGCAGAGCATTTTTTTCAGACGGACAAGAATATCGTACTAAACCAGATTTATGTTCTAATTGTGGCTCTGCACTTAAGTTGGAATCAAACACTGATGATAAAGTTAAATCTGTAACAATCTACTCTTGTTCTCAATGTGGCAATAAGAAAGTTGAAGAATATACCTGGGTGAAGAAGCAAGATGATGAAATAGATGTGCATTTCGCAACAGATAGAGATCGTTTTTGTTTATCTGATGAAGAAGGTAAAAAATATCAAGGAGAAAAATGGAATCTTGAACAAGTCGGCAAGTTTATGGAAGAGTGGAAGGAGAAAGAGAAACTTCGTGAAGAAAAACTCAAGAAGAATCCCGAAGGGTTCCATCTTGAAGGCCAAGGGTATACCTGCTTTATCTGTGGTGATAGTACTCCTGAAGGAGATAATTGGTATGACCAGTATGGTATCAAGTGTCTAGTCTGTCAGAAAGCAATTGATAATGGTGAAGTCCCCGCATCACTTGCAAGTGATAAGGATTCTTGGTATACAAAATATGATATAGAACGAAGTTTTAATGTCAAAGGTCCAACACTACGTAAATGGATTCGGCAAGGAATCATAAAACCGCGGATAGTAAGCCACTACGGTCAAGGTGTTCATTGTGAGGTATTTATAATTGAAGATAATAAGGACTTTTTACCCCCAAAAAATCTTGTAGAATCAAAATGGGGGAATGTGAAGAACGGAGACAAAGTGGAAAGCAGGCATGTGCCATGGTATCAATTATCTGATCCAAAGGAGCAATTGAAAGGTTATAAGATCTTGGATTATTTGAAAATTGTTAATCTAGAAGAAAACAAAGACAATACCCCCTAACCTGTGTCACTTTTTATGGTAAAAATATGAATTTTGACGAGAAAGTAGGAAAAGACTATGATTATATATAGACTAAAATAGTTATTTATGAATGAGTTATTGGGAAAAATATCCTCGTATAATCTATTTAATTACCTCTTTTCTGGAGTTCTTTTTGTCGTGTTATCTTCTACTTTCACCTCGTATTCTTTTATACAAGATGACCTGATCACTGGAGTTTTCATTTATTATTTTATCGGGCTTATTGTAAGTAGAATTGGATCTCTTATAATCGATCCTTTGCTTAAATTATTTTCTTTTGTTAAGTTTACGAGCTATTCAGATTTTGTTACCGCTTCGAAGAAAGATGTAAAACTCGAAGTACTATCTGAAATAAATAACATGTACCGCACACTGGTCTCGGTTTGTGTTTGTACTTTATTTTTAATGTTTTACTCTTCAATAAAATCTAAATTTTGGTGGGTACAGGAATCGGAAGTTTATATATTCTTCAGTATATTGGCTATCATATTCCTTTTTTCCTATAGGAAGCAAACAAGTTACATCACCAAAAGAATTAATACTAACCTTAAAGACCATGAGTAAAATAACAATTGACATGATAAATGTCGCTAAGGGAGATTCCTATGTAATAGAACTTCATGACGACGCCGGACAAAAGTTTTCTTTTGTCATTGATGGTGGAACAAGAGAAAAGTCTGACGCTCTTATTAGCCATGTTAATAAATATCACAGTGGTCAAGTTAATTTGGCTATCTGCACACACCCAGATAATGATCACATAGGTGGACTCATTAATCTGATGGAGCAGTGTACTGTAGAACATCTCTTTCTTAATGATCCTAGGGATAGTCTGCCAGAAGCAACTTTACTTGAAAGAGCACGAAACCATTTGACTCCTGATGAAGTGTCGGTTTTTAAGTCTGCTTTTGAAAGAATTGATGATCTTAAAGAGCAGGCTATATATCAAAAAACCACACATCATCCAATCACCTTTGCGAGTACTGAGTCTCGGTTCATTTGGGGAGGGTGGAGTGTTTACATCTTGGGTCCTAGTCAAAGTCTTTTTAGAGATATCTGGTTAAATGAGGATGTTGTCCGGGATTGGTTTAATTCTGACCTGGTTGACAATCTTGTGGATTCTCAACCCAATGCCGCTGTCCTTGATGATCCAAGTATAGACACTAAACCTGTAAATAACAGCAGTATTATTTTGCTCATTGAGGGCTATGGATATAAGTATCTCTTTACCGGCGATGCAGGCAAAAGAGCTTTGCGTGACGCTATGACTGTTAAGGATATTTCACAGCTAACTTGGCTTGATGTTCCGCATCACGGTAGCAGGAGAAATCTCGATACTCAAATTATTAATCACCTTGCACCTCAGGTTGCTTATATTTCTTCTCCTGGGACAGCAAAACATCCTCGGAAGACGATTATACGAGCATTGCAAAAGGCTGGCGCTACTGTTTATAGCACATGCAAGCATGGGTCTATTTGTCAGGGAGATTGGCAATCTCGTTCTGATTATAATGCGATAGGACAAGCGTGGGAGCTTCTATAGGAAATCAGGGTTGTCATTGAACAATACGCATCGCAGGAGAAAAAAAGCGATTCTTAATTTAAAGGGTCGCTTTTTTGTTTCCATAGGAGTGTCTCATTTGTCTCGTTTTGCACCAACCACCTAGGGCGACCGAGATACTTCATAGAATTCCAGATACTACCTATAAATCCTCTCTATTCTCAAAAATTTGCCCCGTACGAGGTGCTTCCACCATATTTCTAGAGGAATACCTAGGATTGCTCTCAATGATCACGTTTCTGGGGGTACTAGACCGAGGTGGTGCACAAAAACAACAGCCTCTAATTAAGAGGCTGTTGTTTTTGTTTCACTAGAGAGTAGGAATCGAACCAGGGAAGGGGTCCACCATATTTCTAGAGGAATACCTAGGATTGCTCTCAATGATCACGTTTCTGGGGGTACTAG